>Ga0102593_1000289_pt1 | contig 105197 bp, 109 predicted proteins | sample AraplaCol_mMS_r2_2_FD_76862 | JGI IMG/M metagenome (GOLD analysis project Ga0102593, IMG submission 76862) | Arabidopsis root microbial communities from North Carolina, USA - plate scrape MF_Col_mMS_r2 (SPADES assembly) (version 2) | ecosystem: Host-associated > Plants > Roots > Endosphere...
TGGATTTTGTTACTATTTATTTTTTTGAAAAATTGCTTCTTGGGTGGGTTTTTTTTTTTTTTTTGTTTCCTTTGTTTTTTAGTTAATTTTTTTTTTTTTTTTTTTTTTTTTTTTTTGGCGGATCATCAGTTAATCCACTTGTACCGTAGCAATCCCTGGTGATTCGTCAGAATCTATCAGATTCCTCACCTCCAACGTCAATATTAAAGGAAAAGAACAACACAGATAGCTAACAGTCTCTCTGACCAGACATGTACTTCCCCCGCTTAGTCTTCAAAGAAGTGATGGTCAGCTCTTCTTTAAATCCGAGCACGCAGCAGGAGCACAAGTCTATACCAGGTCGGTCCCGAAACAAAAGCACATTGGGCTGTCGGGAATGCAAGGCAAAAAGGGTTAAATGTGATGAGACCTATCCGACGTGCAAGCGGTGCCAGCGTCAAGGTCTTCTCTGTTCATCAGTCCCGCCGCTAACAAAGTGGCAAGTCGAGACACCGTGGCTATCACTACAGCCCAAAACGCCTGTTAATCCAAGACTGCTACAGTATTGGCTGGAAAAAGTCAGTCAAGCGTCCGTTATAGATCCCGAGAATAATCCGTTCTCTTTCCCTATATTGGAACACGTTGCACAATCGCCTGCACTTCTCCATGCTATCCAGGCAATCAGTGCCAGCCATGAGCAGTACTTCCCGGCCAAGACTCCTACTCTGGTCCTTGAGGAACGTGGCAGAGCCATAGCTTGCCTTCGAAGAGAGATGAATCAGATCCAAGGCGCTCCTTACGCACACCTTTTCACCATTATGCTGCTGGCTCTGTCGCATATCACTGATTCTGACCCGAAGGATTACGGAAAACAGCATTTATATGGTGCACGCGCCTTGATCAACACAATGCTCCGAGACGTAACTAAGTCGACGACTTCTGACCCTGTGTTTTCACTCTGCCTGGGAATCTATCTTTACTGGGATATGTGCAGTTCATTCTTGGTAGATCCATGTGAACCACAGGGTATTAACTTATCTAAGATATCCCTCGCGGTACATAGGATGGGAGACTGGCACCATCCAATGTACGGGACATGTAGCCGACTGCTCTTTATAATAGCAAATGTCGGACGATATTGCCGACAAGTACATGATATGCCACAGAACCGCAACCTGATGCGAGAAGCCATGCTGGAGGCTCAGCTTAGTACCTGGGCGACAAGTCCGCCAAGTCCCGATCTGGGCCACTTATATGAAGCATTCCGCAACCACGGGCTTGTTTTCCTTTATCGATCTCGTGCACATGCACAGAAAGGTTGTCCTACGGATCCGGATGTAATTGAAGCACAAGAGTCTTTGATCTCACAGTACGCCGAAGAGACAGTCCGCCATCTGTTACTAATTCCAGAATCGTCGTATTCCCTTAATTTTCAATCTCTCCCTCTTCTCGCAGCCGGATCCGAATTGACCAAGTCGAATCACTTTATGCGTGACGAAGTACGTGGCAGGCTGCGAGCCATCTATTCTTTTAATCGCCTTCCCGGGAATTTGATGGCCCTTCAACTCGTTGAAGAACTCTGGGAAGCCCGAGACAGTGGTAACCCGTCCTTCTGGCTATCACGCACGCTGCAGAAGGATTGGCGATTGCTTCTAACATGAGGATTTAATGCACTAAATCTAGGCTATTAGCCCTTTGAATGTATTCTCTGCATTCTTCAAGAGATCATGAAAATATTCTCCCGAGCAAGGCTCACAGTACCAACGGGGTTAGAAGGCTGGGCGTGGAGCTTCAATGACATCTCCAATTATCCACCTCAGATCAATATCCGACAACCATGTACGAGGTTTTGCATGACCCCCACTCGTCAACCCTAGTAACGCGCCCAAACGGCTTGGAACAACATAGAAGTCGTACATCATAAGTATACGGCTGCATTACATTCCTATCCTTGCGAGGGCCAGGAAGAACCATGCATTAAGACGGAACGCTTGTGCAAATAGCGTGGTTGTACTTGATGTGTTGCTAAAGGATTTCTCATCAGAGTCGATGCAAGAAGGCTAATATAGATGGGTTCGGTTTGACTATCTGTCATTTCCAAAGGCATTGAATTCGGGCCAATTAGTTCACTTTTCTTTACCAAACGGCCGCAGAAAGCTTCTGCCATAGAATGTAAGGTAGCAAATATTCGGTATTACTTTTGATGAATTTTATTATTGCTAGGTAGCAATAATAAAATTACCGTATTTAACAACGTGACGGTCAGCGCGAACGCCTGTATAAGCGTCTCTTTTAGCTCTATCTTTCTTCATTACACTCCCTTGGACCAACTCAGGTACTCACTCTATATCTCTACCCAAAATCCAGTATTTCATCGGAGCAAGCATCAACTGTCAACTCATCCTACATAATCCCACGTGATTAATCTCGCCGGTGAGTCCGCGGAAGAATATTCTGTGGGCCATCATTTGACAAAAAAGTATTTTAGGGCTCCTGTATCGATTGGATTACTCTCTATATCAAGATACTATCTTCAACTCTGACAATTTTACCATTCTATGGGGCATCTATGCATCTTTATATATGTTGTTGAATTTTCTGTACTGAAAGGTCCTCCGATCTACTTGAATATATTTTTTTATTTGTGAACCAGGCTTCATTTATGATACCCGGGTAGTTCAAACCAATTCTAAGGTTATATCCAGCCCTGGATATAAGCGCTACCTGGAGGTAGCGCGAGAGTCGTCATGACTTTGCTGTTCAAATAGGAACGACCAGTACGATGCAACTGCATGATGTCTACGAGATCTGTTTCAGATTCATCATTACATGTCGATCACAGATGCAGCAACACAGATCATCAAAACATTCTACAATATGCAGAGGACTATTCTCCTGTAAGGATAAACCCAAGGTACACCGTACCCGATAATTGAAAAAAAAAATATGTACAAGACAAGCGGGATCAAAGTCCCAAAAACCAGCACGAATAGTGAGCATCGAAAGGAATTAGCAAAGTATCTCAGAAGAGATACAAGTAATATCAACCATGAAGATTGCATATTGACAGGATGGAATAGAAAGGGTTTGGATATGACGAGATAATGAATATGGAATACGGATATGGGATATAAAATAGATTCAGGACAGACAGATGTGGGGCAACGCTAAAGAATCGCTCGCGCACACAAAGAAAGACAAGATGCAAAGAATGCGAGGGATAATGCACAGACACGAACTTTTACAGTGACGCCAAGCCGGACGCCATGCAGGAAAAGAGCGTCCATAGGGAGTGAAGGACGGGTAGAGAATGAGGTGGGCGAGTTTAAGAACCGGCGAGAGAATGTTGGAGGGATCTAATCCAGAAGAACCCAAGGTATTGATGTGATTGACGCTTAACGGTCGGCATGAATATTCAACCAGCTCATGTCTGAATTGACATTATGGCCGTGACTGGGATGAGTCTCATCGATGCTTTCCGGTATTATCACACTCGAGCGTCGAGCCTGAGAATTCCGAGTACCCATGTCTGGGAAGTACCCTGATGATGGGTTCGGTAGATCTCGTGTGCTGGAGTTGTAGAAACTAGTGCTGTAGTTGCTGCTGGGTGGACGGCCTAGCCAGCTCTGCTTGTGGGCACCTGTCCATGCAGTGTCATGGGGATCATCTTCTGAGATGAGACTGATTGAATCTGCACTAGATATCCGCGCTGATTGAGCTTCGGGTATGCTAAGACTATGACCAATCGATGGTGGGTTCTCGGTAGTAGGACTGCCGCTGTAGACTTGGCCTAATGGTTTAGGCTGTTCTAGGGAGCCAAAATTCATCGGAGTGAGATTAGCCATTGGCCAAGCACTACCGCGGTAGTCGGATTTCGTGTACACCGAGCTTATCGTCGAGCGATCAGCGGGCATTCCGAGATCCTTCGCGTTCTCATTATCTTCGAAGTATTTGCCCCATCCTTCATCAGTTGTTCGGTCGCCGGGTCTGTTTGATGACGCTGCCGCTCCGCCAGCCACGATGGCCGCGGCTTCGGGCTCTTGCGAGTACATGCTTGAGGGAGCGAGGCCACTGGAGGGAATTGGTGACAATGGACTGCTTTCACGGGGCTTGGAGGACAGGCCGTATCCAGAATTAGGTGGTGGTGGTTTCAGAGATTTCTCCCCGGTAGCACAGCCGGACATGATTGCGAGGGAGTCATTGGACATGGCAGCAACAGGAACTGGGCTCTTTGCCATGGGGTAGGCACCACCAGCTAGGGGTGTGTCTATACCCTGGTCCTGGAAGCTCAATCGGTCTTTGCTATCATTGGGACGCTGGCCATTTTGTATTTGCTGTTGCTTCTTACGACGAAGAAGGAATAGCAAAAGAAGAAGGATAATGGCGACACCGCATACACTACCCAGGGTAGCACCAAGGATTGTTTTCAAATCAGCATGCGAAGAGCTTCCACCAGCAGCCGCTGCAGGAGTGGAGGAGGAAGCGCTTGTTGAGGTAGCCGAGGCAGAGGTGGATGATGTCGCTGTCTGGGTTGGTGTAGTTGAGGTTAATGAAGTCGTTGTGGTGTGGTGTTTCAGAGTATGTTGAGGTTTGCCATAGAACAATTCAGTGGCATTGGCCCAACTATTGGAGGTCTGATTGAAGATAGCCAGACTATTGTTGCCACTGCCACCAGCGATAACAGCCATTCCTTGTTGATGAGCGACAGAAAAATCGGTCCATTTATTCGATGGAGCGAATTCGTCACCATATTTGGGATAATCATCCGAGGCTCGCTTGTTCGAGACACCGAGCTCGGGAGCAGGGGATTGTGGCTCCTTATCATCATTCACCAAAGCATAGGTGTGCACAGGGTTGACAGAGCCATCCATATTGAAAGTCACCAGCACTTTGCCGCCGGAATTGTCGTCCATTACAACGGATTGCACGGAACCTGCCAGGATATCACCTGGCAAGGAGACGCCTGATGTTGTCCAGCCTGGTGAGTCACCATAGATCCAGACATCGAAGCTATCGCTCTGGCCGCCCATCATGGCGACATAAGTCGAGTTCCAGGTAACAAGAGTGGGATCATATGCTAGCGGAGCACCTTGGGGAACCAAGGAAGAGGTACCGTAAGGAGATTTGAGGGAAAGAGTCCAAGAGGAGCGAGTGGTGGTATCAGAACCATCTTGGGAACCAGCGTAGACGACAATGGAATCACTTGAGCTCAGATAACCAGCACCGTGGCCGGTTCGGTTGGTGATATCTGTTTTGCCTGAACCAAGGGTTTTCCAGGATTTGTCCTTAAACGAGAATCGCTGCAGTCCGGGGTAACTGTCATCGTGGTAGGTCCCGCCAACCACGTAGAGTGCTTTCTCGTCATCATTGCCGTCGACACCACCTATCACACAAACTCCGTCTGCCACCGGAGTTCCGGAGTCCAATTTTTTCCACTTCCCATCCTCTTTCAGAGGGATGTACTGGAAACCCTTTTCGGAGAAGACATAGAGGGTGTTGTCGTGGATGGCGGAGCAATGGCCCTTCAACTCAAAGATAGGTTCAGGGACTGTCATATTGTTCGCGAATGAAGGCGTGAGAGAAAGAAGAATAGAGTGATATGATACCAGACCAAATTGGGTAAATTTGCGGATAGCCAGCCGGTAGAAAGATCAGACCACAGGGTTGAGAGGACGGGTGACTGCCAGAGCACTATCTCATCTCGGCCGGGGAAAAGTTACCAGCGAGTTATCAGCATTCGGGGTGCAGTGACGAAAGAAGATGATGCGGTGGTCAATAGAAAAAAAATTTTTGGTCTTAGGAGACTCGGGGTGGGTTTCCTGACAACGGGGTATCAAGTCGAGTCCAGGGAAAGCGAGTCGGGAGAAATTGAAGGTATCTGAACAGCAGACGAGATTTCCAGCTCGAGGAGACCAAAAGAAGGATCTGACGCGTGTAAAATTGGGTGCAGAGAGAGTGAAGTGGAGCGAGCGAGTCTCGTGGAATGGGTCGAAAAGATCGGGGGAGGTTGGAAAAGGTAGGGAACGAAGGCGACAAGTCGCAGATAGAAAGCTGGGAGAATTAGCAAGGTCAGAGAAAGACAAGAGAGAATCAGAGGAGAGACTACCGAAAGACGAGTGCACAGCACAGGAAGAACAAGGGCGTGGGGAGAGGAGAAGGTGAAGGGGAAAGGAGTGAGACATCATCAACCCCCTAAAAACCGGGCTTACCCCTTTTGGTCACACATAGTAGTACCATGCCATAATCAGTACAGTCAGTATATTATCATTATATTATTTACAGAATATACAGTTCATAGTATATAATACGATATTGATAAATATAATAATTTGATAATGTCAGATATTCATAATATTTGTAGTATAAGTAGTTTGTTTACTCTTCTACTCCACTCTATGAACTTGCAGACACCCCTTCATAGTACTGTATACATCGTACATAAGACATCCACATAGATTATACACAGGATAATACAATATCATCATCTGCACTTCTCCCTACTTTAGAGTAAGGGGTTCTCACCAAAGAACAACATAATAAGAAAATAACAAAAATAATCCACCCCTCAACCACTCTTTTATGGCTTGATTTCCCCTGATGAACGAACCATGGTTGGATGTGGCTCGTGCGCATTACATCAGAGAAGTATACAAGGTGAGTATAGAAGGAGGGAATAGAAGTATGAAGTATAAAGTATTTAATATTCTATATAATATCTAAATTTAAAATTATATGAAGATAGAAGAGAGTATTATGTAAATAAATATAGATGAAATATCTACTTGTAATATTGTTGACTGCAGTAGACGAGGTTAGACGTCGCACCATCGCTAGGAACCTCGCCCCATCCCCACTTGAGATTCTACTAGGTTACTACTACTGTACATAGTACAGTATGTACCTACACCATGCAGGTACTACGTATAGCATGGACAGAACAAACCAGGAACACCAGGAACACCAGGAACAGAACACCAAAACACCAATCATTTTCAAATTCAACTCATCTCGCACTGTCCCCTCAAACTTTGAAAGATCCGACCCTTTCGTCCCGCCAATCCCATTCACTCTCGCCATAGGTTCATTCTTCTGCCATTTCCACTTGGCCCTAATCCTGACTGGATTACTCGGAAGCTCTGCCTTGGCGGTGTTGCCGATCTAGTGGAGATACAATTCACAATACAACAATTTACTGGCTAATGGGAGTTCGAGAATGCGTTCGAATGCAGTCGGGTAGTTCGGGGCTTTACTTTTCTTGCCACGTTCCATGTGTGATGAGATTATATAATACATACAGCATACTGTACATACTACATATTATTAGAATCAATGTAGGATATAGTTGATCCTTGACAGGGTCTCGGTGTACATTTTTAATTATCATAAACTGCCAAATTATACAGCTCAAACACCATCTCCAACTCCATTTCCTCATCCCTGCGTCTGTGACTGCTGCTTCCACGCGTGCGCCTTTTGAAGCAATTTCGACAGATTCGCCGCTGACTTGTCGTCCGCTGGGAACACATAGTCCATATACTCCTCGTACCGGTCGTCCTCCAACTTGCGACGCTTCTTGACACGCCGGGGCATCTGTTTCTCGATCTTGTCGATATCCTCTGGTGATCCGTGCGTGTTCTCGAATGACCGCCAGGCATTGAGAAGCTCCACTCGCTAAAAAAAAATTAGTTTTGTTAGTATCGACGTTTCATCAACCCTTATTAATCTGAGACATACCTCTTCCTTGAGTTCCTTGTCCTTGAACACCTTGTGTGCCCGTTCGAACACCGCCCGTGCTCGTTGCTTGGCTTCCTCGCTGACTGGTCGCTCTTCTTCTTCCTCCTCCTCTTCCTCGTCCCCTTCGGGAATATTGATCTCGAATCGGGCGTAGTTGATCCAGACCTTGACGTGATCGGTCTTTGAAAGAAGACGTTCGTACAATGCGCGCACGCGGTCATATTCACCTTCTTCCTCTTCAAAGTCAATATAGGACTTCCAGACCAGTTCTGGCATGTCGAGGGTCGGTTGGTCAATTCCCAATTCATAGAGAGCCCGGGCCCGATCTAGGTCGTCAAGTCCACGCTCGAGCTCTGCATACTGAATCCATGACTGGCTGTTAGATGGATTCCATTCCAGTTGCTTTTCGTGCAATGTCCGGCATCGCACGAACTCAAATAGCTGCCGCTCCAGGTTGATATAGCCGCGGAACAGCTTATCCTTAGGACACAGGCCGATCGCCTGGCCCAATGTCTTCCGCGCTGCACCGAGCTCCATCTGTCGAATCTCAAAGTGCGCTTTCATGAGCCATACCTTGGCAAAAGTGAACTTCTTATGCGGAATAAGCTTGATGCACTCTTGATAGATTTGCCGAGCCCGTTCCGCGTCCTTGGCCTCCATTTCTTCCCAGACAGCATAGAAGATCCATAGATAGATGTATCTGCGCCAGTGTCGCTTTTCTTGTGAGGGGGGGATTTGGGCAATCGCTCGCTCGTAGATGTCTCGAACTCGTTCGGGGTCACCGGCGGTTTCTTCTAAGCGCGCAAAGTCGAACCAAATGTCGTAATTTCTTTGATTCTCCTTCAATTGCTCTTCGTATTGTACGCGGCGTTTCGATAAGATGACATCCTCGACACCCTCCCGATCTCCAAATTGCTTCTCAAATGTCGTATAGGCCTTGTGCAAGACCATTGACTTGGATCGGGGCAATCGATCAAGTGCATATTTGTAAATCGCGCGGGCGCGCTCGTACTCCTTCAACTTCGCCTCGAATTTGGCATAGGCTACGAAGAGCTTCTCGTCCATGAAGTCCTCTCCTAGTGTCTCGATAGCCACACCATATACCTCGCGAACTAGGTCACTTGTTCCAAACTCCTCCTCAAAACGAGCCCACTTGATCCAATTCCGAGGTTCAGGGTGTACGATGGTAAACCGTTGGAAAACCTGACGAGCTCGATCAAACTCCCCGTATCGCTTCTCCAACTTGATATACGCAGCCCATGCGCCCTCCTCTGGCTCCCAGGACATCCACCGCTCGAATACTTGGCGAGTACCGGGAATATTGCCGAGCGTCTCCTCCATGTAGACATATTTGTACCAGAGCTTATCGACGCGGGGCAGAATGGTGACGGCGCGATCGAGCAGGTTGCGAGCATGGTTAATATTCCGCGTCTTCATCTCCGCCTCGATATATCGAATCCATAAAATGACAGAGGTTGAATCAACGTCCAGCGCACGTTCAAAGATGGATCGCGCGCGACGAAACTCCTTCTGTTCCAATTCCCAGGCCGCATAGCGCATCCAATTGTTCATGTTAATGCGATTTCGGCGCACATAGTCCTCGAAGTCCTTGCGCTTTCGTCCCTGGTATTCGTGTAGCTCTTCGAGATCAGCGAAGCGCTGAGTCGGCGCCTGAAGGCCGGGTTCCTGACGGTCGACAGCCTCTCGCAGCAGTTGCTCTGCGGAGATCTGGACAGGCGCCGCGGCCTTGTTCTTGACCCGCGGGGGTCCACGAGATGCCTCCATGGTTGTGGTTGTTAAAGAAATGAGGTTCGTTAGGTCGAGTTCACAGTCGTCAGGCGAATCTTGATTTTTTTTGGGTCACCAGCTTTTACAAGTGACCTTGGGTAATGTTCGAGATGGCGAAAGGTGGAGACCAAAATCGAAGATGAAAATACACCCTCCCAGCTGGTCAATCTCTCTCTCTTAAAGAACCACCAGTGGTAGAGTGATGTTCCTCTGCGAGTCTTCGCTGCTTCGAAGGAAATCCGCCTGCGCTTTTGGTTTTTCTCGCCGCCCCGAATAGCTCTGGATGACTAAGCTGAATTCACGAACAATCCGACTTCACTTTGCACTTTCAACAGTCAACGTCGATAGATCTTCAGTGGCACTGGCAGGGGATACTACAGGCTTGCTATTCTACGCAAGTTCAGCTTTCGTTTAGCTGAACCTCACATCTGCCCAATATGTCGGCCGCAGAAGATCTTCTGCGCGACTTTGAAGACGATGAAGACTTCCAGGACCAGGAAGGTGAAGGAATCGAGGGAATCGAACAGGAAGAAGATCAGGAACAACAGCCAGAAACTGGCGCTCCCAAGTCTACCAACGAATTCGACCTTTCTATCGAGACCGCAGATGAGCTTACGCGCCTTCACAAAGTCCTACGCGATCACTATTCGGTCCGTTTCCCTGAACTTGAAACCCTCGTCACTAGCTCGATTAAATACGCCAAAACGGTGGCCATCCTCCAAAATGGGCCTTTCGACGATATCAAAGCACTCTCCGATTCGACAGACAACATGGTCGGCGAGTCTCTCAGATCTGTTCTCAACGGACCCTCTCTCATGACGGTGGCGCTGGAAGGAACAACAACTGGTGGCCGCCCAATGACCGACTCTGAATTGAAGATTGTGCTGGATACTTGCGAGAGGATCATCAAGCTCGATCGTGAACGGACTGCTCTGACAGAAAGTATCCGGTCAAAAGTGAATTCTATTGCGCCGAATTTGGCTACTTTAATCGGATCTCACACCGCTGCGCAATTTCTGAACCAGTCTGGTGGATTACTTGAGCTGGCCAAGATTCCAGCATGCAATTTGGGTGCCCAAGGTTCAAGGCGCCAGGATGGATTAGGATTCGCTACAAACCATGGCGTTCGGGCAAAGGGCTTCTTATACGATTCACCTCTTATCCAAGAGGTTCCCAACGACCTACAGAAACAAGCCATTCGCATCGTCGCAGCGAAGATGATACTTGCTGTTCGCGCCGACGTTTCAAACTACGCCAAGGATGGTTCACTGGGCGAGGACCTAAAAGAACAATGCTTTAAGCGCCTAGAGAAATTGACTGAGCCTCCACCCAACTCTGGTGTTAAGGCCTTGCCTGCTCCTGATGACAAGCCCTCACGGAAACGTGGTGGCCGACGTGCTCGCAAGGCTAAGGAAGCCGTTGCTATGACCGAATTGCGCAAGGCCCAGAACCGCGTGACATTCGGCAAGGAGGAATCAGAGGTTGGATACGGCACGGGTGAAGGTACCGTGGGTCTCGGCATGTTGGGCCAACAGAGTGACGGTCGTATACGAGCCACGCAGATCGACCAACGCACCCGTGCGAAACTCAGTAAGAACAACAAGGGCTGGGGCGGAGCCACCCCGGCCAGCGGTACGGCCTCGTCGTTGCGCACATTCGGTCAAGGTATTGGTGGCACAGCCAGTGTGCTCCAGTCCAAGGGCCTGCGCACATCGGGAGTTGGCTCGATGTCCGCCACTGCCGGTACAGCCAGTACAATCGCTTTCACTCCCGTACAGGGCTTGGAGCTGGTCGATCCCAAGGTTCAGGCTGAGCTCAATCGCAAGCGTAAGGCTGAAGAGGATCGTTGGTTCAAGAATGGAACATTCACACAGGTTGGCGGTGGACAGAGCAGCACTAATCCACAAGGGAAAGATAGTGATGGTTTCAAAGTGCCGGCAATTCCAGCCCGCAAGAAGGTGGACACCGGTGCAGGGAAGATGGGCCCGCCACCCAAGCCGCAAGGCTCATCCTAGTAGGCTGTCGCATGCGATTGCCAATTCTCGAAACAAGACAAGACAAGCACAAAAAAGCCCTCATACAACAACACTCATTTCATGCGGGTCTCTGAGCATTCCAAGGCGTTGGGATACGATCAGGTGGGAAGGTCGGGACCGTTTTGCGCTATACGTGATACCATATTATTTTTTTTCATTCTTATGTGCTGTACATTACATTGACTCGGTGTGACCGAGAAGCCAATCACACGTCCTCAAAATCAAACATCTGACTAGATCTGCACTGTCAATCCTTTACCCCGATGTAGCATCGACTATCAAACCTCCCCGCCATTTTCCTAATTGAATTAGGGTTTACACTCAACACGTGGAGAACCACGTCAACGTCAACTAACTCTACTTCACATAATGTAAGACAAATTAGTACAATCGGGCTTTGCTTGTCTTCCGAATATCATTTAAGTAATGGTTTGGAGAAATTTCTGCTTCGAATTGAAAGATTGCGGGTCTCTTCGTGCGCAACTTTAAAATTGACCCATACTTTTGCGGATTGCGGCAGTGGGAATGGCGTGCTTGAGGCGTCTCCTTTGCTAAGACCATTCGCAATCTCTTGGAATGTGGTACAAATCCTTTGGTAGCGGTCAAAAAATTAGGTGCTTTTGTTCTTACTTCATAAGAGCCTCCGATCTGCTGAATATTTTCTTTTTCTCCCTTCTATACATTTAACCTCTTCTCAACACCTCACCACAAATATACACCACCCAAGCCCTTCAATTGAACGACTATCTGCGATCATACAAGTTTATATTTGCTTTTATATCATCTACGGCACGAGAATCAACCAAATAGAGATTGGAACCAATTGGACATTTATTCACTACATTCAAAATTGCATCGTCGCAGCGAGAAATCCCTCGGAAAAGAAGAATTTGCCGTGGCAAATTTAATTTCCATACTTCGGGTCTTCCAGTCAAAGTATGGCACCGGGTATAGCCACTTCGGCACCAGGAACAGCCGGCAAAATCGGCCCGAAGGCACAAAAGAGTATCGTCAAGAATCTCAAACCACATTACGAAGTGACCTCGGATTTTGATGAGCTCAAGTTCCAAGCTGCAGCATCTCGTCAAATCCAATCGCATCATGAAGGGTCTTCCATTTCAGCATCAGAGAACACGTCAAATACAGATACGCGGTTGATTTCCTCGCCATATAATGATGTTCCTCATCTCTTAGATTTGGAAACTCTCGACACACAGAGTCGGATTCTTGCATTGGCATTGGCATCTTTTAGATCTGTCCGCGAGGACTATGCTACGGCACCTTATATTGAAAACTTTAATTGGGATGAGGTCTTTGATCTTGTGAAATCTTTTTCAGAGGCCGAGGGACATAGATGGACGTCGCAGACTTTCTATGTTGTAGCCTTTCGCTCCATACTTCTTCCGGGTGTGGATAATGATCATCTCCATGCACTTGATGCATATTCACACCAGGAGGCTGTTGCCAGTGGGGGTTTGCTGAAATATTGGTTTGGAACCAAAGATGAGAAGAGGCAGAATTTAGCAACTTGTGAGTATCCATTCTTGAGATCCGATAACATAAGCTGGGTTCTTTATTCTTGTTTGTGACCTTGCTAATATTTGAACAGGCATTTGGCGTAGTCGCGAAGATGCTCGACTTGGAGGTCGAGGACCCTGGCACGCAAAGGCAAGAGCGGCTGCAAGGGAATTATATGAAAACATCACTTTCACCACGATGAAATTGGTTATCGAAGACGATGTGGCTTCTTGGTCCATTGGAGATTGGCAGGGTGCTTGAGGAATACTACAGGGATTGTAGCGAAAAGAGACCATGAGCGTTGGTTTTGATATCATCCAAGAGCAATTACCGGTGTTGATTTATATTTCATTAGCCTTATACTCCATTTCCTAGCAATTGAACATGCAAACTTGTGTTCAATACTACTATTCAGTGGCCATGCCAATCCCGTTCTTAATCAGGTGGCTCTCAACAGCCTTACGTATGCACGGATCTCAATAATGAATGGTCTTGGGATGCCGGACGCAGATCTGCTGTTTATCGTAGTCAGTGATCCATGATCAACAATTCTACTAAAGTATACTAACATCTCTAGTAGCCACTTAGACATCAATGAAGTATAGATTCGGGACCAATGATGTCCAATCGTCACTATCAACTTGCTGTTTATGTTGATCGATCGAAACTTTTCAAGGTATGAATTTGTCCATAGGGGCAAATTACCGCTAGCTTCAAGAGAGATTCGAAGGATTTACTAGCCGACTTTCTTGTATTAGCGAGCATAATACCGGCATTCAGCGTATTTTTATCAAGTCTACTACCTATCAAGTAGTGAGTGCTTGTGAAGTTGCCAAACTACTCTTTACTTTCCCCTATTGCTTCTCTGTGCTTATTCTAACAACTAACTCTCATTGTTATAGAGGCCGGAAAATTAATTCAGCTCGCTCAACATCCTTATCCCTTCAATTTGGCATTCAGAATCGACGAATGTCTATATCAAATCAGCTACCGAGCTGGTACTAATAAAACTACTAGTTTTACTAATTAGTTCTATGACTTCAGTCAATGCAGCGTAATTTCAGTATCTGGATATCTCGACAGCAAAAGTTATCATAGCGGTAAGTCCCATAGAAGTGGAATATAAGGAGCCTGGCAGATATTTGTGTCTTTTTACAAGTCACACTATATCCATAGATTTCCATGATAAACACTAAAGGCAACATCGGCAATTAAGTCCTTTTCTCGAGGGGGGATAATGTTTGATTCTTGGACGGAACCCGCGGGCCCCTAAAGGCTTCTAGACACTCAAGTAGCGCAAAATATTAGCACCTCACGCTCCTAGATTCAGTCCACAATTCGCTTAAGTCTTACCATACGGTGGAGATGCCCGCTCTTTATCAATCTACTGTGGGGATGGAATGGAGCCGGACAAGCAAATCCGTTAGGCAGCCATCCAAAGCGGCATAAACCGAAGTACGACATGCTTTCCGAGGTCAATTTGCTATTCACAATTTCTTGTCTTGCTGGGTCGTAAAAATCGTCGGCTACTGCCTCAGTACCAGGGTGGTTCTGAAATCCTTGTGGCTTGCAGAATTTTCAGGGTTTACGCACTATACATCTCCCTTTTTCTTATTTGTTTACTCACCTCTTTGAACAAAAGTGTTTTTTGGCTGATCATGATGCTCCATCAGATCAGATAGTGCCAGGGTCCGGTGGCGTCCACTCAACTGACATCGGGCTGATTCTTGCCCTAATAGGAACTCTTCTCCACCATCAAACATCGAAGCCACCAAGGACTTTTTGAAAAGTTGGCCGCGTGAAGCGATTTTCTTGTCGAATAGAAGAAAGTGTACTTGAAAGAGAAATGAAATGTAACATTGTAACTTTCTCTTCCGTAATGTAATCAGATCCTTGTAATCGTATGCTCGTAGCAGAATTCAACGTTCTCCTCATGAGAACCTTGAAGTGGCCGGTGTATGTTACCTCTTAACCGTCAAGATCTAATCTGATCATTGTATCCCAATCCGAAAAATTCAATTTCACGTTCTTGAATCTTATCTCCGTCCGAATTTCACCCCTTACTTGTCAGCCTCATACAAGCATTCACGCCATCATCTCGCCAAGCCCGAAATCGGCTTTTGGGGTCCAGGGAATACAGGGACAAGCAGTTGCCACAATTCGGCTTTTATGGCCTTTTACATGGCAAGTCTCGAAATTGGTCGATTGGAAGACTTTGATAGTGGAGCAAAGCACCAAGGGTGTGTGGATCAGTGGTCTAATGTATTATGGCGAATGCCTAGAGTGGAAACAAGATGTATCTTAGACCTACGTGCGATCGTGAGACATGGGACCGACTATGATGTTCCTTGAGAACTCATGTTGTGTTAGTATACACCAAAAGCTTGTCCCAAATCTACGAAAGATGTCTATACTACAGTATTCTATCATCTTGGTGAGAAGTTTGGAAACACTCATCGGCTTGGGATCAGCTAAATCGAGACGACAGTTCATGTTTCACAACCGTTGACCCCAGCCAGTACCCGCTTGCAACCTGGGCAATTTTCTTTTCTACTGGACAGTTGAGTGGAGAAGTACATATTACTTGTAGGGAGAAAAGCTTTCTCGGATCGTGGGTAATGGATGTGCCCAGTGGGCCCATGCTGAGAGATTGATAAACTACGACTCTGCCCTTCAAATTCCAGCTTTCAACCTTTTTTTCTACACCAAGGCCACTTTCACAGCAGAGAGATATTTCCGTCGCTTACGATGGCCCAAGGAAAGGATTCACCTACCCCCAAGGTTGCCGAGCATCCTCCTCCAGACCTCGAAACTCCTAATCCATACTCCGAGGATCCAGTCGAGAATGAGGATCAGCAAGATGGTGTTCGGGTCGCTGAGGCAGTTACTTCCTCTTGGTCCAAGAAATCATTGATAATCACATATATCTCGTGAGTGCTATTCAATCAATGCTCATTTTGGAATCTCACTAAGATGATGATGATGATGATGATGATGCAGTATGTGGTTGATCTATTTCGTCAACGGGTTGAACAACAACTTCACTACAAACCTTGGACCTTACATTACCAGTGGCTTTGAGGGTCACTCATTGCTGTCCGTAATCAGCGTTATTACTAGTGTCATGGGCGCTTCATGCTTACTGCCAATTGCGAAAGTGCTCAACCTCTGGGACCGCACTTTGGGTGTGTGCATTATGATCGGTATCGCTATCATGGGTCTCATCATGATGGCAGCCTGTAACAATATCGCGACATATTGTGCTGCACAGGTGAGTAAATCATCACTCCTGCTATTCTAGCATACAGTCCATTTCTGATATATATCATTTTATCTCAAAGTCTTTCTATACCGTTGGCCTCACTGGTGTTATTTTCTGCGTCGATGTGATGACCTCCGATACATCCTCGCTCCGAAATCGAGGAATCGCATTTGCCCTCACTTCGTCTCCCTATATCATTACAGCATTCTCCGGTCCTGCAATGTCAAACCAGTTTCATGAGAGCAACTGGCGATGGGCCTATGGATCTATCTGCATCATTCTTCCAGTGGCAGCCTTACCCTTGATTATTACTTGGGAACGTGCCAAAAGAAAAGCGGATAAACTAGGAAAATTACAGTACAAGCCCCGAAGTACTCGGAACTGGTACCAGAGCGTTTGGTTCTATATAGTGGAGTTTGATGGTGAGTATATTGCTTGGGAATACAATTGCAATCGTACGGTTTCTAACACGGTCTCTCTCTTTCACAGTTGTCGGGATTTTCCTCATGATCGGGGGTTTGATTCTCTTCCTTACTGCCTTCAATATCGCAGGCAACACCGAAGGTCAGTGGAGGTCAGCTAAGATTATTGCTATGATCGTTGTGGGCTTTTGCACTCTTCTCGCCTTCGTGGCATACGAGCGATGGGGTGCCCCCAAGCCATTCATCCCGTACCACCTCATTCAAGACCGGACAATCATTGGTGCTGGTCTTCTGGATATCACATATCAAATTTCTTACTATTGCTGGTCATCTTACTACACATCATTCTTGCAGGTTGTGTACAACACTAGCGTGACACAAGCCGGTTATATCAGCTCCATTTTCGACCTAATGGATCCAATCTGGCTTATTGGATGTGGTTATCTCATTCGATTAACTGGTCGATACAAGTGGATTCTATGGTGCGCAGTTCCGCTATATCTTCTCGCTAGTGGATTGATGATCTACTTCCGCATGCCTGGATTTAGTGTTGGCTACATGTGCATGTGCCAAATATTCTTAGCTGTCGGCGGAGGAACCATGATTCTTATCGAACAAGTATCCGTTCTGTCCGTCTCTAAGCATGAGGATTACGCAGCCATGCTGGCGTTGCTAAGCACATTTGGAAACATTGGTGGTGCTGTTGGCAGTAGTGTTTCTGGAGCTGTCTGGACCAATACTCTCCCCATCAAATTGCGAGAGTTACTACCGGCTGAAACTAAAGACCAGTGGCAGTCTATTTATGAGGATTTGGAGACACAACTAAGCTATCCTATCGGGGATCCAACTCGCATTGCCATCCAAAATGCCTATGCTCTTACGCAGCGCAACATGATGATTGCCGGTACAGCAATTATGGGACTTTCACTTGGCTGGGTTTGGATGATGAGAAACATCAAGCTTCAGGATAATAAGGGTCTCTCGCAGGTTCTTTTCTGAAATGCGCTAGTCTTTAGGCGGTGGGGATTCTATGTGTATGCTTCTTGCAGTACAGGTGGTAGTGTACTGGTGTAATCACAATCCGAAGTATTCTGGAATTGCAAAATCATAAATTGAATTGATTGACAAATATTAATATGTATGAGTTGAGAGACAAATAGCAGCCCTAATTACTTCGAAGAATGTAAACCTCTCAGATCAAATCAGCTCTTCCTTCTCCCTATCGTGGGCACATCTTATCGTTTCTTCCAGGAACCCAGTTTCAGAGACTCAAATTAATTTCCTTTCAAGACTTTTTTCAGGCTCTTCTTTGCTGGTTTGAATAAGAACTTAGTCTCAGCCCTGAGAGATTTTTTGTCCTCTTTCGACCATTCTTCGTTCTGCTTCGCAAGTCGAACTTCCTTGAGTTGACCCTCAAGCGAAGCTACGAGATTTTCGACAGTGCATTTTGTGCACTTATTTTCATCGATCAAGTCATTCAGTGCAGTTGATAGGATTTTCACTGTCTCTTTCCCTCGCACTGAATGCAATGCGCGGTCAATGAGTGGAGTGCTAGACCCGTGAGTCGCACAAGATATTTTCGAGAGGGTACTGATTTTTTGGAATGATTAATCAAATAATTCGAGCGATTAAGATTGAGCTTACTGCTCTTCTTAGAATGTACTTACTTTGCTTGGCATTGCTTCTCTACCTTTAGGTCTTCGATGCTACGATAGGTATCAATAGAGACGCAAGAGTCGGTCTTGGAAGAGGTGATGTTGATTTGAGTCATATCGTCGGTTCTGGTGATAACGAGGCTCTTCAAGCAGCTTATAAAAATGAATTTGGACTTTTCAAATTTTCTTTCGCTGGTATTGTTGGATGAATGAAGGATGGAGTGGAAATGAAATTCAGCTTTGGGGAATTCGGGCTTATTTATTGTAAAAGATAGCTGGCTATGATATATTTGGGCATTTCTAAGCCTTTCGCTTTCAAGGATGCCTGCCAGTATACGATGCTAGGTGGCAGCATTGGGATGGTCGTATAGTAGCCCAAAGGAGTAATCATGTTATGTCCGAGGCTTACTGCATGGAGTAATTCGGGCGCGAGCGAGCATATCCGATCGGAGGAGAGCCTGACGGATCGGCCTCGTTTTGCATTCGGCCTCGGAATATTCGCTGGTCCTTTCACCACTTGAGATATTTTGGTAGGTGCCTTCTGTCTAATACCATATTTAGTAGGTATTTGTTTATACAGCAAACAGCAAACAGCAAACCACTCGGATAGATATTGTGTATATGTTCTACCTATCCGATAATCAAGTTGTACGAATATGCTTATATTTCAAATTTGGCCTTGAATTGTTCTTGGATATGGCTTTATAATACACCCTCGGAGGCTCGCAAGCGTAATTCTACTTATTTGCAAGTTCGCTTGCGATGCATCACTGTTATGAGTACGGGAGGCCCATCGAGCTGTCCCCGTCTATCAGGAACTGTCAGCGGATCACATCGCCGAATCTACCTAGTATCTACACTTTAGTATGTGCGTGATGGAATTTATCATTTATAATGATTAATAGTACTCATGCAGATACACCGACGTCCATAAATGATGAAACACGGCCGGGGCAGCTAACCTTGACCGACATTCAATAAGCCTTGTAGTCTCCAAATATAAAAGCCAGTCTGATCCCAACTATAGAGCCCTTTGAGCTTTTCATTCCAAATTACCTAGTTTACTCCAAGCCCGCCCACCCTTGCAGCTTTTGCTCAATATCCATATCATGGATGATATCCATCCCTGGATCAACACTGTGAACTTGAAGTACATACCACACTAGGGATTTGTGACTAGTATTCACCAGCTGTACACAGTATATGTCCACCATGAACGTCACTGATTTTCACGAACAAGCTGTCTTCTAATCTACAACCCACGTGGAACATGGAAAATTACCAACCTCGTCATCTGTCCTATGCTCCTCGCCAAGACTAAATGTTGTTCAGATTCAAAGTGGAAATATTCCCCGCTGTGGAGGTTGGTCTGCTCCACCATCTCCCAAACCCACTAAAATCCCCGGCTTTTTGCGGAAATTTTTACTTATTTTATTGTTTGTCTCCATCAACTCGAACACCAACCAGCCATGAATCTTGACACACGACTCATAAGACCCATGAATGATGCCAATCACTGAGATCTGCGGGGCAAGGGTGACTTTATACTAATTTTGGTTGGATGATTCTTCATATTGCTTACTACTATACTACAAGTAATTTTTACCCCGCTGATATGGGGAACATGATGGCATCGTGAATATAAAAATCGAGTGAATTTCTCGGAATCTGTTCATCTCGTTCAGTTCTCTTTTTCCTTGTAATTTACTACAATACGTCCCAATATGGTGGCTATCCTTGCAGAAAACCTCGCCGTCAACGATGGCCCCTTGAACGCAGAGAACGCCGCCTTGCTTCGCCCTTCCGATCCTTCCCTCCCACTTGAAGAGCTTCGCAAACGTTATGAAGAAGACGGATACCTATTCCTGAAGCAGATTCTCCCCCGAGATGATGTTCTCGAGGCACGCAATGCCTACTTTTCTTCTCTTGAGTCTACGGGTGTCCTCAAGCCCAACACTAAGCCGGTGGATGGCATTTTCGACCCGGCCAAGAGCCATCTAGACTACCCCGGTATTGGAGCAGGACACATCGGTGGCAATGGACGTCCAGGCGGAGAAAAAGCGGCGCGATTTGTCGATTTGGCGCTTGATGCTCACTATCAAGAGTGGTATGCGGAGAAATTCTGCAATCACCCGGCGCTGTACGACTTTGTAGCTAAATTGTCGGACTGGGGTAAGAATACTCTGAGTCTGCGTCGCACTTTATTGAGAAATAACCTTCCCGGCTCAAAACCTATCGGTGTTCACTATGATCAAATCTTTCTTCGATACGGTGATCCAACCAGTGTGACTGCCTGGGTACCGATGGGTGATATCAAGCTTAACGGTGGTGGTCTGATATATTTGGAGAATGGGGACCAAGTAGGAATTAATCTGGAAGAAGCATTCTTCAAGAAAGCCAAAGAAGCCGGTCTGAGTGATGAAGAGGCCAAATCAGCCTTCAATTCTAATATGATGGCGACTGGTCTATTGTCTGAATTCCCTGTTGAGTTTGCCCGTGAGAATGGACGCCGTTGGCTTGTTTCGGCATATGAGGCAGGCGATGTTGTTTTGCACAAGCCACATATGGTATGTTACTTGAATCGTGCCTTATCCTTCAATGCTAACTCGACGTGATAGATCCACGCTTCTACTATCAATCATGATCCCGATAATGTGATTCGGCTAGCGACTGACTTGCGCTTCTGTGATTCCTCGAAGCCATATGATAAGGTAATTCCCTTTTGTTTTCAACCTTTCTTGCTCAATTTAGAGAGCTGACAGGCATTACAGAGATGGATGAACCATTACACTTTCAATGACGGTGTGTAGAGGATGATGCTTAAATTAGGGAACAATCAAATAATCCCTGTGTATCTTACTCATGAATCGATCAGATCTCTCTTCCAATACAGAGAAAATTCTGGAGTCATTGTTGTAAATATGAATTCGTTGCTAGAAAACACTTCGAAATTTTCGCAACTGTCGGTGTTTCGAAGGGCCCCTTGAAGTAACAACGATATCACCCCCCTTGAGCCATAACTATGATGAAACCTTGACTATTTTGGTTTTGCTAGAAGTGTCATTATGATACTTTCGAGGGGTATTTTATTCTTTGGAAGGCGTTTGGAATGTTATTGTGTTGACATTCCAAAACTACCTTATTGTGCACAGACATCCCTAGATCCAGGGTGCTTCTTTCAAAAAGTCAATGGATAGGGTGTTTTTGCCAGTATGAAAGATTCCAGAAGAATAATATACTGAAAAGAAAAACAAAGAGGGTTTCTTATGGTTGAATTCAATGAGAGGTTCAATGTAGATTCCAGAATTCTGTGGTTAGGGCAAGTATGTAAGATTCGGGATCTGACGCGCTGGAATACATTCCACACCTGGCCAAGACCACAACAATCTCTTTCTCCAAGGTGCAGGGCTCTGAATGTGAGAATATATGAATCATCTGTGGAGCCCAGTCGCCCTCGCGTATCGTCAAGTCTTTCTTGCTGCTGTTTCTTTTCTTCTTGGCTAATCTTTCAGTCACGAATTTCAATTCAACGAGTCCCCGAAGTCAACGAAAGCTTTGCACATCAAAATGCCCTCATTATTCCCCAGTATATCTTACAAGTCCATGATCCTCATGGGTCTTTGTACTGTCGCATCTGTTTATGCCCATCCCATTCGCGACACCCCCAGTAGCACTGAGAAGGGCACTCTAGCAGCCCGCGATCCGGTACGTTATTCATAAAAGCGCAATTATAAGGAACGGAGTCTGACATTGTGCTTCAGAGACTGATTCCCGACACCGAACACTATCTTGCCGACGTTCTTGATAGCCTTGGTGTCGGTGTTCCCGAGCCAGACACTGCTTCTCAAGCTACCTATACGCCCACTCCTACTATCAAAGCCGAGCAAGAACATGCAGTGAAAATCGAAGCCACTCCAACTTCTACTGGAGGAAGTGTTAAATTTACTACAGTTATCCACGATGGAAATGACCGGCCAATCAAAAATATCCAAATTGGAAGCGGCTGGGATGGCAAGAAAGAATTGCGCGCCTCGGATTTACCTGTGATCTTTGATGCTGTGTACAAGGAGATGGAGTCTCGGTTCCAAAATGTGCTTGACAGCTCTGATGAGATTGGTCTTGGGCTGTGAAATGATAAGACCTACATTGAAAGTGGATCTTGAATGTATAATTAGGGTTTCTGAAAGAGAGGAGTTGGGAGTTTATGGTGCTTTACTGCTAAGCATACATTTGATTGTCGTTATTTACTTGCTCTATGTGTATGATATAACAAGTTTTCAGATTATTTTGTTACTCTACTGTATTCGTTATTTCCACCGTTATCCATCCATGTCTATAAAGAGTATTGAGGCAAACTGGCCAACCAACGACGATATCCCGTCCAGTTGATATCCACTCTTAACTCCGGATCGGCATTGCGCACAGTTTCGTCACTTTCATCATTTAACCCCGTACGGAGTAATGCGTTCGGAGGCCGAGCATGCAGGTCCATTCTGGATACTCGTTTCTGTCGATTAGGTTTATAGGCTAAAGCTCATAGGCTAACCAATTCAGAGATCTAACATCATCGCCCGTTAGACGTCCACAATACGGGCTTCCGGATTTTATAGCAGCGCGGAATCCGTGAGTGGGGTTTTCTTGAATTAGTTAACATTGTCAGTGGTTATATAAAGACTCGGATAGCTTTCGTATCTGAATTTATCAACTCAAAAAATTCTTCCTTGCAACTATCCATTTTACTGTATTCAACTTATACGCCACACAATGCCTACTCTCGTTGGACAAGAGGTCGGCCCTACGGGCTATGGCACCATGAGTACGAAGAAATCCCTTTCATCATATAGAGAGATATTGGAAAAGTAACCAACTAATTTTTAATAGGGATGACATGGGTTGCGGAACCTCCTCGTCAAGAGGCCTGCTTCGAAACCCTAAACAAGACCCTGGAGCTGGGTGCCAATTTCTGGAACGGTGGCGAGCTCTACGGAACTCCTGATTATAACTCTTTGCATTTGTTGAATAAATATTTCACCCAACACCCTGAGAATGCTCAGAAGGTTGTTCTGAGCATCAAGGGTGGTCTGAAGGTTGGCCAATTGGTAGCGGACGGATCCGAGGAGAATATCCGTCGCAGTGTGGACAATTGTCTTCGTCTACTTGATGGAAAGAAGAAGATTGATATCTTCGAGTGTGCACGACAAGATCCAAAGTTCCCTGTGGAGCACACCGTGGGGGTATTGGCACAATACGTGAAGGAGGGCAAGATTGGAGGCATTGGGCTTAGTGAGGTTGATGCTGAGACAATCCGCCGAGCGTAAGTGGTTGTTGCAACTACATATTCATTGAGATATTTGAAGCTAACTATATATCTTGTCATTTTCAGACACAAGGTGCACCCAATTGCGGCAGTCGAGGTCGAGATGTCGCTGTGGTCTACTGATATCTTGGAGAACGGCATTGCTCAGACTTGCGCCGAGTTGAACATCCCCGTCATCGCCTACTCTCCACTAGGCCGTGGCGTCATGACTGGTGCGGTGACCTCGCTGGCTGACATTCCCGAGGGTGATATCCGCCGACACATGTCTCGCTTCCAGGAAGAGAACTTCCAGCAAAATCTCAAGTTAATCAACGAAGTTAAGAGCCTGGCTGAACGAAAGGGTGTTGCCCCGTCTCAAATTGCCTTGGGCTGGATCCGTAGCTTGAGCAACAAGCCGGGCATGCCCACAATCATCCCTATTCCCGGCGGTACGACCGTTGACAAAGTTGTTCAGAATATGGTTGGAGTGAAGCTGCTTTCCGACGAGGAATTGGCAGAAATCGACACTCTTCTTAAGGAGCACACTGTTGCAGGACCCCGCTACTAATGGAATCTTAAGGGAATACCAATGGACCTAGAATAGAATACTATGCTCATAAGTTAGCATTGGAACTTGAACAGAAATAGCAATCAATAGAATGGAATGATTGATAATGACCAAGTCAGATCAAGTGTAGAAGAGTCAACACGCAATCTCACAGCACCGGCGAACCCGAAAGTTCAGGCGCGGAGATTGTCTGAATTGCAGAATTCTTCGAAGGGATCATCTTGTGGAGGAAATAGAGGATAGTAGCAATTGATATAGACATACCATGAGTCAGTTTAACTACTCATTGAATTGATTGAGTAAGTGATTGAGCAAAGAGAAGAGGAGAAGGAGAAGAAAAAGAAAAGAAACGAACAAAAGCAAAAGAAAAGCACTGATGTCACGTGCACAGCTCCCTTGAACTCGCGGGCTTCCACGCTTCAACTGAACGACACTCTCCTTCAACTTGAAACCCGCTAAGAACATCACGACAAAGAAAGTACAAGCTTGAGTATCTCCTCTTCTTTTGCACCTTCGCCATCAACCCTCCATCATGGTCTCGCGCGAAGGTACTCCTTTGTCCTCCGCCTCCATCGGCACCGCAGAGGAGTCGGATCACGAGTCTATCAAACATGAAAGTCGCGCCCAGTCTCCATCAGCCTCCAATCTACCACCCTCCAAACGCCGTCGCACAGGTGTAGCATCTTGGGATAGACATACCCCGTTATCCTCGGCGCACGATGAGACACTTCCCCCTCCCTCGCCTACTGCTTCTATTTCCTCCGATACCGACGGCGATATCCCTAATTCGCCCAGTTTTGCCGGCGTTCTCGGTAATAGTCAAGATGATGATTATACTGGCCAGAGCAATGATCAAGTTACCGTATGTCGGTGGGATGGTTGCTCTGCTGGCGACTTGAAGAATATGGATGGGTTGGTGCAGCACTTGCACTTTGAGCACATCGGGAGCCGACAGAAGCGATACTCGTGCGAGTGGACAGATTGTAGCCGCAAAGGGCAAACGCACGCCAGCGCATATGCACTTCGTGCTCACATGAGGAGCCATACTCGAGAGAAGCCCTTTTACTGTACTCTACCTGGTACGTCTGCTCCTTCCAAGACTCCAAGCTTCTCCCATCCTTCGACTTCACGCGAAGCCGAGCAAACACTAACAATGCCAATTAGAATGTGACCGTAACTTCACCCGCTCCGATGCCCTAACGAAACACATGCGCTCCGTTCACGAAGCCGATACCGTTCGCCCCTCTGACGCCAAAGCCGCTGGCGGCCCTGGTAGCGTGGCCGGTACACCTGCCTCCAACAAGTTCCAACGAATCCGTCTTAAACTCACACAACCCAAAGAACCGGGCAGTGAAGCAGATCAACCACAACAAGAAACTGTCATCTCTAGTGCACCGGTGCCGGAGGCTGATTCGGAGGACACAACGATGCCCGAGTTCGGCCCCGAGCTTGAATTTGATGACCATGAGCTTGCCATGCACCCACACGATCTATACCGCGTACTACGGAGGCAAATTCATTGGGCCGAGAAAGAGTCTGCGCAATTACGCGCGGAATGGGAAGAATTGCGTCCAAAGCGTGAACAATCCTGGCTCGAAAAAGAAGCTATCTTTGAAGATCTCATTCACGGCGAGCTACGGCTTTTCAGTACCTTTGTCGGGGCACCTGGGGCCAATGGAGTTGCACCTCCTCCTGGTACCTTATCTTCCAGCTTGGAGAAGTTACAGCATCAACAACAACAATTTAAACATCAACAGGACCAATTGCAGGTTAAGGCTGGGGACGCGGCTGAGGTCGAGACAGCTGATGCTTCGGAGGCAGTGGCTGCAGCTTAAATCCGAGGTATGGATGTGATATCAGTTCTGATTCTTTACTTTATTCTTATTTCCTATTTCTGTTCTTTTCTTTCTGAGAGCTTTATTGTCATTTCAGCCTCCCATCCTGTCTACAGAGGACTTTTCTATCTTATTTGGTGGTGTATTTGGTGTTCCATGGGAACTGGATTTATTTTTGTTCATGGGATTGAATGAACAATTGTACGAATAGCTTTTTTTTTGTCTCATTCTCTTAGATCTGGCTTATGATCATATTTTATCTTTGGAATTCATAGGCAATGTCATTGTCAATATTAATGATACTTCAAATACTGATCAAAATACAATGCAATAAGAGTGTAGTATAGTCATAATTGGAAGATTTGAGGATCAAGCTAATAGACAAAGTCTCAAGCCAGATCGATTCCATTCGTTCTAAAAGAGAAGAGAAAACAGGTGCATCACGATAGTCGCTCCCGACCAGCTGAATGATCTTGTGCAGATACAGAAAAATCAATCGACGCCGTGGTAGCCACTCCATAGGGTACATGTACTGATCCAGAAAAAAAGAGAAAGATACGAAAAAAAAAGAAACAAGAAATGAAGTTGAGGCCGTAGCCAACTGGCGCTGCTCATGACCGAGCCAGTATTGTAAGATGCCAAAAAAGTGAACACAGAGACGAAAAGATATGAATTAGACAGGGGCAGATCCAGCTTGCCCAAAGGCGTTTAGTAGGACATCCAAACCAAATGCGATGTGTAGGGATTTGAAGCTCGATCTGCCATTCTTCTCCAAATAAGAGCGAATGGGAAAAGGAAGAAACAAGACAACAGTCAAAAAGAGGAAATAATGATGATGAAACTCCAAAAATAAAAAGCACCCAGGCACGCCATGCAAATATCTGACATTCGAAATCATGTTGTAACTCAAAAATCGGAGTCTCCTTTCTGCGTGAGGTGTAGTATTTTTCTTTTCGGGGTTTCGAGGATACGGATATCATGTCGACGCCTTTCGCAATGCGAGATTTAGTTTGTTGGATCCTTATGTACTTCTTTGAATGTCTTTCAATGAAAGGAGATTCATTGGGTTCCCATCTCGAAGGCCTTCGGGTAAAGGTATAGGAGATTGGAGGAGGACGTTCAGGAGCTAGATCTGGAGGCCGGGAAGGAAAAGTTGAAGAGGATCGAGGATCATGAGAGACAAAGAGGGAGAGAAAGAAAGTGTCCAATCGAGGATGGTCAATATGTATATCGTAAGCCCATAAGAACCGTAAGTCAGTTGAAGTCCGAGTAGCGACACGTCGATCCAGGAGTCTAAGTTCCATTCGAGGCTTGCGAAGGCTTGCTCGCAGCCTTAACCTTCTCAAACATCAGTTGAAGTTTGGCGCCGCTGACTTCCTTGTTCGGCCAATAGTTGACAGCGACATAATCCCATAATCGTCTCTCCAAGGATGGCATAGGCTCACCACCACCCAGGGTACTGTGAATGAACTCGCCAATTTTCTCGATGGTGCTTCGAAGCTTGACTGCTCGATCTGCCTTGTTGGGGTAGTTCTTGGATGTGATCGTGGCAACTTGCTTAAGATTGTCCCGAATAGGTCTGAAGAATTTGGAATCTTGGTCTTCTTCTCTACTGGAGCCACCATTCTCATGGCTCTTCCGACGACGTTCGTCATGTGTTGCATCCGAGAGACGATGGCGGGAACTCTTGAAATCATGTCCAGACCGTGGTCGGTCGTGGCCAGGTGTATTACGGCGATCTTCTCGTCGGTCATCCCGGCCGTGCGTGTGTGACCTTTGGCGCGATCGGTCAACCTCGCGCTGGCCCTTGCGAACAGATGGAGCTGGCGATGCGGAGACACTACCACTACCAACCCGCGCGTTGCGCTTGTTGTTACGATGGTGGTTATCCACAGCTCGTCGAGCGTTCGCATTACTTCCATGGGTGTGCTTGTTCCTCAAAACAGACAAGAGGTACTCAGCACGTCGAACCAGATGCACGGCGCCAGGTGATTTCGTTGATTTTTCTTCCCCTTGAGCTCGCTGAGTCTTCCTCTCAACACGATGCTCCTCAAGGAAGAACTTGTCGCCAAGACCCAACTCTGCATCATCCCGAATTTGAGTCCAAGCACCAAACCCGTGTCGACCGATGCCAACCAAAAGCATGCCATCTTCTCGTGCACCCCAGGCACAGCTATAGTCCGCAGGTTTTGTGGCTTCTGGGAGACGGAAAGTCTTGAAATCTGGCAAAGCAGTGGTGACCTTGCGCACAAGACGCATGTCAGGTGGCCGATCTACGATTGTCCACGCATTGAGACGTTTGACACCGTGGTGATCGAACAACACGGCCTTTTGTTCCTTCTTCGTGATATTTTTACCAGATTGTTTGAGCGCATCAATCTGCTGCATGTTCTCATGAACCAAAGAAGCGGCCTTGTCGGTAATTTCGCGGAGAGCAGCCCTAACAGTTTCTCTATCTCGGCTTTCTAAGCGAGCATCCTCGAGAATGAGATCTTCACAATCAGCCATATCGCCGAAACGGAGGAAAGCTCGTGAGAGAGAACGGTATTCTTTCTCGCCCAGGGCACGCTTCGGATCCAGCGAAGTCTCGTCTTCCGCATCGTCCATAGCGACCTGTGCTCTAGCTTGGCGTTTCGCCTTGCGTTCTTCTCGAGAAGATGAAGTTTCCGTCGGCGCAAGGCGCTTGCGCGGCCGGTTCTGCTCGATAACGTCGGCGAGATACTTCTCATCCGCCTTGCGCTTCTCTTCCTCCTTGATTTCTTCCAGCTGCTCCTTGGGAATGATTTCATCCCAGCTCAAATCGTCAACTTTGATGTCAACGAAATCAAATGCCTTCAGGAATTCTTCACCACCATCCGCCTGTATCTGCTCGGTTTCCTCGGTCTGATGCAACTCAGCATTGGCAAGAACCGAGTCAATATCAAGCTGTTCAAGCTTCTTTTGGTTATCAGTCTGCTCGAACATCTTCTGGCCACGGCGCTTGAGAATCCGTGAGATGTCATCCGTTGAATTGGGTTCGTTGACAACACGAGCCATTTTGTTCTGCATCTCTGAAGCTTCCTTGTCGGTAACACCACGTTGAATGGTAATAAACTCAAGAAGAAGCTTGTTCCGGGCTCGCTCGATGACTTCTTCCTCAATTGTGTCCTTAGAAACAAGGCGATAGACGCTGACAGGCCTTGTCTGTCCAATACGATGAGCTCGTGCCATGGCCTGCAAATCCGCCTGCGGGTTCCAATCAGAGTCAAACAATACAACTGTGTCGGCTGTCATCAAGTTGATACCCAGACCACCAGCTCGTGTGGAGAGGAGGAAAGCAAAGTCTGTACTCTCTGGGGCATTATAATGCTCAATGGCCAATCGCCGAGAGGAAGAAGGGATAGTTCCATCCAAACGCTGGTACTTATAACCGCGGTACTCCATATACTCGCTCAAAATGTTGAGCATGCCAACCATTTGACAGAAAATGAGGACCCGATGGCCATCTTCTTTGAGCTTGCGAAGAAGCTGATCAAGCAACATCATCTTGCCGCTACTGGTGATCATGGCACGGAGAATATCTTCTCGACGGCTAGCGCCCTCCAGAATTTTCGCTTCGGCTGTAGGAAACATGAATGGATGATTACTCGCCTTCTTCAGTTCCATCATGATGTTCAATAGCGATTGTTTCATGCCCCTGGCACCATCGTTGAGGGCGGCGTAATTCTTCGTCAAGATGTTCTTATAGTATTCAAGTTGTACATCGGACAGCTCGACACGAATGATCTTTTCAGTTTTAGGAGGAAGATCAGACTCGACCTTGGACTTGGTACGACGTAGCATGAATGGCTGAATAGCATCTGTCAACTCGGCAAGCTTTTGGGAGGCAAGATCTGAATTAAGATCCATGTCCACATCAACATGAATTTGACCAGGATTCAGGAAATCCATCAAGGACGACAGTTCCGCAAGATTGTTCTGAATAGGGGTACCAGTAATGAGGAGACGAGCTTGGCATTTCCACTCGACAAGCTTCATGTATAATTGCGAATCCCGATTCTTCAAACGGTGGGCCTCGTCAATAGCCATGAACTGCCACTTGAACTGGCCTAGGAAAGGGGAGTCATTCATGGCATACTCATATGTTGTCAATAGTACATGGAACTTCGGTCGTTTGGGGGTCCCATCAACCATCAATTCGTAATCACGTAGGACCTGGCGCGCCCTTTCGCTGCCGTTGTACACAACATAATTGAGATCAGGGGTCCAGTTGTCGAAAGTTTCGGCCCAGGCAGGCATTGTAGACAGAGGGACGATGACGATGAAGGGTCCTTGCTGACGCCTGCAGTGACGAAGCCAATTAATGAATGAGACTGTCTGGACAGTCTTACCAAGACCCATTTCATCTGCCAACACAACATTGCGATCTTTAACCCAGTTGAAAGCCAAGAAATTGAGGCCCTTGATCTGGAAATCTTTCAGTTCACCATTCTGTAGGAAAGCGGGTGTACTATGGATAGGCTCAAATGATTTGCGAGAGGCTGGGTTCGTTTCATTTTTGTCGGAGACAGGCACACGAGCGGAGCGATCCAAGAAGCGATCAATCTCGTGCTGGGCAATATCACTGATCAGGTCCTCTGGCTCCCAGGTGCATGAATCGTAGAAGAGACGTTTCCATTTGACAAGATACTCCGTGCCTTCTTCGCCTTCCTGCACACCAATGACTCGCTCAACGTGTTTATAGTCTTCAATTGCCTCCACATCTCGTTCACGGTCAAGGTTCCACTTTTCACGGTCTTCGGGGGCGGCATCGGGATCGTGCTGAAGGCGAAGCTCTTCATTTAGCACTTTACGGACATAATTGTCTACGCGACGCGTGCTCCTATAGTTAGGAATAGCCTCGTTAGGTTCCCACGTAGAATGGTAATGTGACTTGTCCTGCCACTTGATGTAGAATTCGAAATCCTGGCGGTCGACGTCAGGATTTTTCGGATCAATGCCTTCCTTGAGCCGATGATCAAGGACAACATCTACGGCAGGGCGAGTGTCTTCGACGTAATTCTGAGCCCAGTAGTTGGCAGTCATATCCTCTGGATCATCCTCGAATATAGACTCGTCCCCATCATCCTCATTATAATTGGAGACCTTGGCAGCATTACGCGTTGAGAAGCGGACCTCACTGAGAGATGGCTCCATGCCCGCCGCTTCCTTTAGGCGACGTCGCCTGGCTTTGCTTGTTTTCCCGCCATATTCGTCACTGTCAGATTCGGAAAAGGATGATACAGTAGCCGACCGCGAGGTTTTTGAGGGTTGGTGGGATGGTTCTTTGCGCCGGCGCTTCTGGCGAGACGCAACCGCATCGGAGTCTGAATCTGATGACTCGACTATATGGCGCGTCGGCCGGGCACGACCACTTCGTCGTAATCCATAAAGATCTGGATTCTGTCGCATATACTCGGTTTCGTCCGCCGGTGATGACCTGCGCTTCCCACCGCGATCAGGATGCGGTGATGAAGAATTTTCACCACTAAAAGCATTCAGCTCATCGCCGCTCTGGCCCATCACAACATCCTCATCTTCGCCATCTGATGCCTGAGACTCTTCATCGTAGGAATCATCGGCGGCAGCATCAGGTTCGGGAGAAGACTCGAACATGGGATGGGATTCGTCTGGCTCTGGGGAACTTTGTTCGCTTTTGGCCGTCACGTCGAGTTCAGCTGGGCCATTATCATCAGACACGGGGTGACTGTAGCCATTCGGCATTGAGGAGGAGGAAGGAGGTTCTAGGCCCGATGGGATCACCATGCTGGAGGCTATAGTTCGATGGGCAGTTAGCATTGTAGCTCAATTCTGCATGACCGGGGGATGAGCGGTATAGGGAAGGATAAATCAAGTCTCCGCGACACAGATGAGACAGAAATGAGGTTCCAAAACGGGAGATATGGTCCCAATATCATGCTCGATAGAAGAGGATGGATTTTGATGACGGGTGGGATGAACGCGGGCACGAGTCGCGAGAGATTCAGCAGGGAAGCGCCAATGATTAGTAGCCCAGGATGATAGCGAGCAACGAGAATATGTAGCTCGATCATCAAACAGCTCAAATTCTCACGATATACTGGAATCTCGAGGCGTGGTATGGTGGGTCGAGGAACGCGGAGAAGTACCCGGGTAAAATGGGCTCGGTCGAATCGCCAGGGTTGGAAGACAAAATCAAAAAGACTTACACTCCATAGCGTGGTGACCCCGGCAAAGGGTAGATTAGGGTATCAATGTGTAAAATGAATGGTGGGCGGAGGGAAAGGTGGGATGAGATGGACGGAGGACGTGTGGAAAGAGACGAGTGAGGGAAGACTTGGAGGTGAGTTTGGGGGAGAATGTCAGGTCTGCTGGACTTCATGGCCTTTTTTCTCAGGCATAGACATAGATCCCGCGGTTCCTCTTTCGGACTAGCGTTTTCGCTTGTCCTCACGTGTTTCTGCGCAGTCACGTGTAATTATCCTTCGGACTATCTATTATTCCATTATTCCGTTGATAGCTAACAGGTCACGTTACCTTGTCTCCATCAGCCAATCAAAATCAATCAAATATAATGCAGCCATCCAAGGCGGTCGCTGGCCATTACTGCCTGAGGCCGCCAGCCCACAATCCAAGAAAGAAAGTCCTTTTCTGCCCCCCTCGTCCTTTCAGTGGCTGATTCTCTCTGAACGCATTGTTTCGCCTTCCAACACCTCCTCCAGTCTGTAAAGAGTCTGCGTACTGGTGCTTCTTTGCACCTCCTCTTCCTCCCTCTTTTTCTTGGTCGCGGCTCTATACACCAGACTTTGTACACAAAATTTTTATATTGCAGATTCTTGTTGCCCGCCTCTTTTACTACTGGAACGTGTTTTCGCGACACCTAACCCGCCACCATGTCTGACAAGCTTACCCGGTATGTTCTCCACGAGGAAAACCGGAGGTTATGATTGCGTGTTGCTAACAGAGTATTTTCTCTTTATAGTATTGCCATTGTCAATTCTGACAAGGTTCGTATCGAATACCCCGCCAAGCGTCATATGTTCGCCCAATATATGCCCTGTTCAAGTCTAGCTCACACAAATTTCTCGGTCTATAGTGCAAACCGAAGGTACGCAATCATCATAACTGAAAGATAGTAAATCTTTACTGATTGGTTTAGAAATGTCGTCAAGAGTGCAAAAAGTCCTGCCCCGTCGTCCGAACCGGTAAACTCTGCATCGAAGTCGACAACACCTCCAAGATCGCTTTCATTTCCGAACGTCTGTGTATCGGTTGTGGTATCTGTCCGAAGAAGTGCCCATTCGGCGCTATCAACATTATTAACTTGCCTACCAACCTCGAGACCCAAGTCACCCACCGTTATTCGGCCAACAGCTTCAAGCTTCACCGACTTCCCATGCCCCGTCCCGGACAGGTTCTCGGTCTTGTTGGAACAAACGGTATCGGAAAGAGTACTGCTCTGAAGATTCTCAGTGGAAAACTCAAGCCCAACTTGGGCCGCTACGACAACCCTCCCGACTGGGAAGAGATTCTGAAGTACTTCCGTGGTTCCGAGCTGCAGAGTAAGCGCTCCGAAGTGAATGCTGGTATTTTCGTATGCTAATACACAATGGATAGACTACTTCACCAAGGTTCTTGAGGATGACCTGAAGGCTGTCGTCAAGCCTCAGTATGTCGACCAGATCCCCCGCGCTGTCAAGGGTCCTGTCAAGCAGGTGAAAGAACTCATTAAGGCCCGCAACCAATTGGATAACCTGGATGAGATCATGAAGGTCCTTGGTAAGGAACCACCTCCCATTGCAGACGTCTTTTATGTCAGCATTATACTCATACGATTCTATAGAGCTGGGTCCTGTTGCTGACCGTGAGATTGAGCACCTGTCTGGTGGTGAATTGCAGCGTTTCGCTATCGGTTTGGTCTGTGTGCAGAAGGCTGATGTGTAAGTCGGGCACTTTCCTAATCTGCTCCAGTTATCTTTAACTAATACGTTTTGCAGATACATGTTTGACGAGCCTTCTTCCTATCTCGATGTCAAGCAGCGTCTGGCTGCTGCCCGTACTATTCGTAGTCTGCTTCGCCCTGACGACTACGTTATCGTTGTTGAGCACGATTTGTCTGTTCTGGACTATCTTTCCGACTTCATTTGTGTGCTTTACGGTCGTCCCGCTGTCTATGGTGTCGTGACTCTGCCCTCCTCCGTTCGTGAAGGTATCAACATTTTCTTGGATGGTCACATCCCCACCGAGAACTTGCGTTTCCGTGACGAGTCCCTCACTTTCCGACTGACCGAGGCTGGCGATGATTTCATTGCCGACAAGGGTCGCGCTTTTGCTTACCCCGCCATGGAGAAGACCCAGGGCAACTTCCACCTCAGCATTGAGCCTGGTCGCTTCACTGATTCCGAGATTCTCGTTATGATGGGTGAGAACGGTACTGGAAAGACCACTTTCTGTAAGATGCTGGCTGGTGCTCTGCAGCCCGACGGTAACGCCAAGGTTCCCAAGATGAACATTAGCATGAAGCCTCAGAAGATCACACCCAAGTTCCAGGGTACTGTCCGCCAGCTCTTCTTCAAGCGTATCAAGTCCGCTTTCCTGTCTCCTCAGTTCCAGACCGATGTCTACAAGCCCCTCAAGATCGACGATTTCATTGACCAGGAGGTTCAGAACCTGTCTGGTGGTGAATTGCAGCGTGTCGCCATCGTCCTGGCTCTGGGTATGCCCGCTGACCTGTACCTGATTGACGAGCCTAGTGCGTACCTGGACTCCGAGCAGCGTATCATTGCTGCCCGTGTCATCAAGCGTTTCATTATGCACACCAAGAAGACCGCTTTCATTGTTGAGCACGATTTCATCATGGCCACCTACTTGGCTGATCGTGTCATTGTCTTCGACGGCCAGCCTTCCGTTGATGCTCGTGCCAAGTCCCCCGAGTCTCTGGTTACAGGCTGCAACCGCTTCCTGGAGAGCCTGGACGTGACTTTCCGTCGTGACCCCAACAGCTACCGTCCCCGTATCAACAAGTACAACAGTCAAATGGATCAGGAGCAGAAGTTGGCTGGTAACTACTACTTCTTGGAGGAAGAGAACTGAAGAGGGCATTGTAAATGAGTATCAGCGCCGTCGTCATGGCCATCATGGCCGTGACTCTAAGCGGCAGCACAAGCGGCGCCACCGGCGCCGTGGCAACCGAGGGACTGGGTGGTTAATGGCGTTCCCTGGAGTTTTTCGACCCTCAGCGGTTCAGAGCAGTGGCCTCCCTTACCACGGTGGCTATTCTCCCAGCAAAGGGGGTGGTCTTGTGGAGGATGAGGAGGACGGTGACGACGAAGGGGATTATGATGTTGATTCCATCTACGGTGTCAATGAAGATTTTGGCTAGAAGCCTGTGACCTGATTCACTCGCCTCCAGATCACCAATCTCTTTGCACCGGTGAAAACTTATGGATCGCTTCATCCTATTTCTCTCGTCGTCATGCACTCAGTCATCCTTCCATACCTGCTGCCCTAGGTTCCCCTAGGCGCTTGGTGATGAGAACAATCGTTATTGGATTTCTCATCCAAGGTTCCCCTTTTGCTTTCTTAATGAGCATATGGTTGGGGATTTCCACTAGGCATCATTTCCCATTGGAGTTATTTTCTTTGTTTCTTTTTTCTGTTTACCGGGTATGGTTTGGATGATCAAAAGCTTTCCCATGATTTCATGATTGGCATAGAGATGAAGCTTGTCTTCGGACCAGCTGGAGATATGGCCTGGAGGATGGTCATTGTTAAATAGTTATTGTCTTTTACTATGTATCGGATCAATATCTTCTAGGTGATTTTCAAAATGATACGATTCTTGTTTTTTAATTTCTCCGTGGATATTGCAAACGTATTTCCTAACGCAATAGAGCCTGATACTATTATACAGGAAAGTAGCAACAAGATTAAGGCACGCAGGTCATGGACGAGGATGGACCGCCTCGAAGCTTCAGGTTCTCTTATGTACAATGTAGTACTAGATCAATTAGCTAGATCTAAGATAAAGCTACTACTACCTAGTAGGTAATAATTCGCTTGGGTGTAGTAAAATAGAATCAGCTGGTATACTATCATTCAGCCAGGAAGGCAATCATTTCAATAAAATATTGAGAGGGAAATAGTATAATACATCTTCTTTAATCCTCCTCAATCTCACCCTCTTCACTCCCAGAATGAACAGCCTTCTCATTCTTGATATCCTCCTCAGGAATGGCAGATTGCTCTCGTCGTTCCCGTCGACTCTTGCTTCGATCTCTCTCCCGACTATCACGACGATAACGCTTCGCAGAACGACTAGCAACACTCTCTGAATCACTTTCCCGTCTACGTCTGCGGTCTGCACTGCCTGTACTACGGCTATCACCACCATAGTCAAGCTCATCGCGTCCACCACGAGGGTCGCCACGAGTGCGGTAAAGACGCTCACGCTCGTCTTCGCGACGATCACCATCTCGACCGGGACGTCGGTCATAGTCACGATCGCGCTCACGATCACGATAGCGATCACGATCCTCACGGCGATCACGAGATGGGGAGAATCCGCTAACCTTGCGGTAAGAGCGCTCTCGGTCTGCTTGGGCCTTGCGACGTTCTGCTTCGTAAACATCCATTTCGGGGGTACGGCTTACGCGACTACCACCTCGTCGCTCGCCACGACCGCTGCGGTACTCGCGGTCACCTCGGTCGTGATCTCGGCGACCTCGATCTCGATCACGCGCCTCGCGGTCTCGATCATTGTCTTCGTCCTTCTCCTTCAGACGGCGGATAACCTTTTCGAAGGCGGCTTCTCGAAGTTCATCTGTTTCAAGAGCCTTGTATTCTTCATACTTCTCAAGGCGGGGCTTGACCTCGTCCCAAGTATCGGAAACACGTACGGGAGGCTCGAGGTGCTTGATGCGTGAGCGCAAAGCATCGACGGCCCGACGCTGATGGCGATCTGCCGCATGTTTCTCTTCTTCATTGCGACGCACGGCCTTCTCCTGAATGCGCTGGAAGATGAGCTGCAGAATATCCGGGTCGATTTTGGAGGTGCGCCGGTCAGCAGTCATCATGGAACTGAATTCATCGTACGGAGTACTCGGGGTAACCTCGAAGCGTTTGTCCTGCAAGAAATCATTAGCTCGGTGTAAAAATAAAATTGACGTTGAATAAAACTTACATCAAGGACATCAAGGACATCGTTGCGAGGACCGCGGAGAGAGCGCTCCTCTTCCTCGAGCATATCCCAGAAGAGATCGAGAGGAGTAGATCCAGGCTGACCAAGAATAGCTTGATAACGGGGATCGTCCTGGAAAAGAGGCCGGATGTTCATCCACTTGCTACCGGCCTTAATCTTGCCCTGAGATCGAAGTTCCTTCAGAAGTTCCAGGAACTGGTCTCGGTTGCGACGTTCTTTTCGGGCACGAACTGCTTTCTGCTGTTGGCGGGCATCATTGAACTCTCGCTCCAGGGTCTTGATGTGGCCTTCAAAAGCGTTCAGAATGTCAAACTTGCTTAAAGTCTTGAACTTCTCATCACCCTGGACTTTTTCATTGGACTCGATGACCGCTTGGGCCTCAGACCAGCGGGTATAGGGTTCAAGGTTCAAAGAGCCAAGGATACCAGCCAGCTCGCTCATAGCCTGTTTACGGGTTGCGGCTTCTTGCTCCATGTGAGCCTTCTGGAGTTCGATAACATAGTCCTCGAAGAGCTGGCGTCTCTCGTTCTCATCATTGGTGGCCCGGAAAGTAGTCTCGCCTTCGATAATCGGACGAATTGTCTTCCAACGACTGTAATGCTTGATTTCAGGATGCCGTTTCAGCATGGTGTTGAAATCTGCGCGGAGCTTAGCGAATCTTTCTTTCGCCCGGTCCTTTTCCTGCAAGCGAACCTCGACCGCGTACTTCTCAAAGGCCGCCTTGCGGTCACGGGGATCTTTGAGCGAACGATATTGCGGGTCCTTGATGGTCTCACGCATGGTCTGCTCCCATGTCCAATCCGGCAGCACATTGTGTCGCTTCAACATCTTCATAAAAGCACCCTCGGCCTCCTCAATCGATCCATAGTCAGGCTCGGATTGGGTCACTAACACCGGCGCGGCCGCCATTCCGTTTGCCTCATATCCACCGTATCCACGGCGGTCATTATATCCCCGGTCATAGTCATCGCGATCACGATCGCGATCTCGCTCTCGCTCACGTTCACGGTACTGTGGCTGGTATGAGCTGCCTCCGCCTGCAACAAAAGAAGGCCTGCGATGGGGTTAGCTATGATAGATACTTCATCAACGACCAATGCAAACATGGCACTTACGCAGCCGGGGGAGCGGGAGTGGGAGCAGCCTGCGCTTGATCAAGCGCATCCTTGTAGACATCGGGAATTTCCCATGTGCTTTCCTTGCTTTCGGTGTTGTACCAGTATTTGCGCCCTTCGCCCGTGGTATATTCCTTCCATGGTTGATTCGCCAGAGCGCGCTATATAGAAAAGGAACTCAACCGTCAGTCGAATTTCAAACAAGATGGCCGTTGAGGAGGGGGGTTCGCATACCTCAACCGGAGTCATCAATTCCGCGGGCTTCGCCCATTGAGTCACCTTGGTCTGCACATTGTAGTAATAAGCGCGACCCTCCGCATTGCGCGCTTCCTGCCACAATGAAGCTGGTCCCGCTGGGCCACCCGTGGGATTCATTGTTGAATTGTGGTGGAGGGAGAAAGAGAAGAGAAAAAGGACGAGAGGTTCAGCGCGTGTCGAAAGCTGTCATGTTTGCATGTGTTTGCATACTCCTACCTTATCGCATTCTCTCTCCTTAAATTCAATTTCCAAATTGTCCTCCGCAATAAACCAATTTCAAGGAGATCGAATTTGCAGTGCGGACGAGATCGGAAATTGTCGCAATGCCTGGGTTGGAAATTCCTGGCGAGTTTCTGAGGCATGCATTTCTTGATACTGTCGTGCCGCATGCGCCGTCGGTCGATATTGAAGGCTCCTTGACCGCAGCACTCGAAGACGGAGCTGATGACCTTCCCTCAGTACTGGCCACAATTTCTCAACGACAAATTTTATTCTTCGGTATGCGGTGAGTCCGGGATATCAGGTATACCTGTTCTTTTATGCTGAGTACAAATTCAATAGATGAATCTCTGCCCGTTCGAATTGTCCTGCGACTCTCCGACTGTACGGAGACAACACTCAAACATTACCTCCCATGCCTCGAAGTCAAACTTGACGTCTATGCTATTGATCCAGCCGAAAATGTGGCTGAGAATCCTACTCCGACCCGCGAAGTAATATTCTCCGGTCTGGTCAACACAGAAGAGGAACCGCTGGTGGTTTTCAATGAATTCGAAGGTGATGAGGGGACGGGGAACCATGTATATTTGATATGGAATATTGAGACCTTTCTGAGTGCGTTGTTCTCTTTCTGATTACTTTGAGCAAATTCGCATCTGGCTAACTATCCGAAGAACGTCCTCGCAATCGAATTCAAAATCCTTCGCTTTTGTTTATGGCCTCGGCGAGTCTGAATCCAGCAGAAGCTGGACGACAAGAAGACCCAGAAGATGATTACCTCCCTCCACTCGTGCCTGCTTCGACGAATATGTTGCAACCTCTAGCTGGTGATAAATCACTTACGCACAGAGAACCATTCCTCCCCGCCTCGCGATTGTTGCGCGTGGTCCCTACTACCTCCACCGAAGACCCCATATATAACATTCAGCAACAACATGGCCATCCTTTCCGAGTTGTACCAGCTGCAAGTGCTAGGGTTCGATATTCCCGTCTTAATAACTACACTGGCCTTCCCACAACGATCGCCAGTTTAGATTTCGAAGTGACACCTTACGTGAATAGTGAAGTTGTATTCGATAAAGCAGATCTTCAGCTATCCGAAGGAACACTCGAATCTCTCTCCGACACCCCAGGCCTATCTCTCCCTTTGACCTGTCGACCGAGGGATGATGTGACCTTGGTATACAAGCTCACTCCAGAATATGGACCGGAGACTAATGGTTCCTCCACGGTCATGATGAGCATGCTTGATATCTCCCTAGAAGCACAGATTCTGTTGGCGGAAGATTGCAAACCACGAATTTCAATGCAATGGAGGACCAACGTTGACTTTTCAGTGGCCTTAAACCCAACCTTTGGGGGGCCGAGTCAAGCACTACAACGAAACAATCGCCCGACAAGCTTATCGATGCATGCAAACTCCTCAGGCCGACCATCAACAGCGACAGCTAACCGCAGCTCTCTACGAGAGCGAGCCTACTCAGTCACCGATATCGGGGTGACCATCTCCTTTTCAGGACCCGTTAGCGTTGAAGTCGGGTCACCATTCTCCTGGAGTGTCTTCATCGTGAATCGATCCAATGCCCCTCGCAAATTTGCCCTAGTTGCGGTTCCCCGGCGGAAACGCGTGGACCCACGGGGTCATAAGGCACGGCCTTCTTCTGCGTCGATCTCTAGTCGAAAGGAAGATGGGGTAGCGGAGGCAGTAACAGACGATAATATTGTGCATGCAATGCAGAGGAGTGTGGCAGGTCAGGAGGCGGAATTGATCAGCCTGAGTACTGATATCCGCGTGGGGTGAGTCTTATCCTACTTGATTCCTTGACCTTGACATTGACACAAACTAACCATGAATTAGTCCCCTTTTGCCTGGTACCTGCCACGCTACTGAGATCAAGCTTCTTCCTCTTGCCACTGGATCTCTTTCTCTTGAGGCAGTGCGACTAGTGGATGTAAATACGAACGAAACGACCGACATTCGTGACCTCCCGGATATTCTAGCCGAGGATCAGCCACGAACGGCATGATATAGTTATATATAAAAGACCGCTAGGGCAATAAGCGTGAATAAGAATAATGATGAACAACGCCTAGCCTATAACCAAGATTCCAAGAAACGCATATAACCACCCTTTTAATATAGTATTAACACAAACAAGAGACCGGTTCCTAGCCGCGATTTTAAAACAAACCACATCCAATTTTTCAGGAATTCAAGATTTATTATCTCTTCAACAAATAACAGCTACGATACCCCTTATTATTTCATATTTGATGGGGCTAGAGGGATGAAACTTTGGGACGCTGACGGCGACCAATGCCCGGCGACTTTCGGGGGCTCAAAACGCCCGTATGCGTTCTCTCATGATTCCAAATGGTTTGCTATCGCTTCTTGTGAGGGTGACACAAGTGGAACACATATATTGGAATACAGTGAGAGAAAGGATGGGCAAATCTCAAGATCGTGGCTCGAAATTTACCCCGATTACATCCGCTCAATATTCTCCTCGGGTGATTCCAAGTACTTGATTACGAGTTCATTAGATGGCTTTGTGAAGATCTGGGACCCGAGCACTGGTCAGTGTACCAAAGATCTGGATGGGAATTGGGAAGCAGTAGCTGCATCCCATAACACCAGGTTGCTCGCATTGGTTTCTCCTGACGATAATGGGAACATTTGGCATTTCGATGAACCATTCCAGCATATTCAAAAATTTCCCATTGATGTGACCCTGCGGTTCCATCCTATCATGACTTTCTCCGTCGATTCGAGATTGACTGCCTATTCTGATAAGAACAGTTTAGAAATCCGGGATATCGGAAATGGACAACACCAGCAAATTCGAGTCAAAGATGATGATGAGAATGATGATAAGAATGACAATGCTAATGGCCTGAGCCTTGACTACATCAGTCGGATCATTTTCTCCTCTGATTTGACAATGATCGCCACCCACTCGAAGGCTTTTGATTGTATTGAAGTGTGGGATGTCACAATCGGTCAGTGTCCGCATCCAGGCACAAGGTGCCAGAGTTTAAAGGATACAGCATAAGTGAATATTCTAAATGGATCACATGGAATTCGGAGAAGTTCATATGGTTGCCGGTGGATTACCAGCTTCTTAGAGGTGGCTTTACAATATCGGGATCGAAGATATGCATCGTCTGTGCGTCAGATGAGGTGGTTATATTGAATTTGTATCCTGCTGGTCCGTTTGGTCCTCAAAATTTGGAGATTCGCGCTTCCTTGAAACGCCGTCGTAGTGGAAATTCTCCTGACGAGGCGGCGAAACGCCCACGGGGAGGACTTTCGATGCCTTTGATGTTATACATCCATATATTTATAGTGGATGACTGCTGACTGATGTAGTACGATCGGCGCGTAAGGCTGACCGCCCCCCAAGTTAGTCAGAGCGGAGTCGGCGTCGCATCATCCACTCTGGACTTTCCAAGGTTGGATCTGATCTGGGGTAGACATCTTTTGATCTTCTTCTTTGCTCACCAGGGCATCCGGTCCGATTAGACATCTCACTTGAGCAAAAATCGGAAGCCCAAACCTCCTCTTCATCAACCCAGTCCAACTCAAGCCCCTTGTCACAACTTTGCGTCATACTGGCGCGCAACTCCCGCTCTCAACCGGAAATCTCGCCTCTTCGATCCCATCCAACCCGGTCAACGGCCACCCACTTTTCCAACCATGATCGCTGCCACAAAGCGGAAAGTCCTTGATGGACTCAATAGGAGATACATTTACGGTCGTGTGGTAGGTTCTACGCTCGTGGTCGTCGCGATCTTGTCCTGTATGCCGGGGAAATCCGTGCTGATCCGCCCGTCAATATAGCCCCTTCTACACACAATCATATTCCTGATCGAGATGGCGGTAGCTACTAGGATTGCCGCCAAATTTAATACCTACTATGCTGAGAAGCCAGGTATGGCTCCTTTCTTAACTCTGGGGAGTATTCCGCTTCGTTCCGCTAATATGTCTGCCTTGATAGTACTCACTACCATGGTCACCAACGCTGTAAGCTGAACCTCCCTTTGATCTTTTGCTTTGATAGCTTCCTCCTTGCATCATGACTGACAATACATCTTCTCTGTCATAGGTGTTGGGTGGTGTGGCCGATACAGTGGCACAGTTGATCACAGCCTTCCAGACCCGCTCGCAACAGAGATCTGAAGGAGGAGACGGCTTTATCTCGATAGAATTCAGCGATTTTGATAAGGAGAAGCCTCCGGCTGTGGGGGAATTTGGTTATGCACAACGCTCGCCCTCGCCGTTCGACTTTGAACGCCTCACCCGTTTCATGGCATACGGTTTCTTTATGGCCCCCGTACAGTTCCAGTGGTTTGGTTTCTTATCTCGAGCCTTCCCTTTGACCAAGAAGAACCCGACAGCACCAGTTTTTAAGCGTGTGGCATTCGATCAGTTCATCTTTGCACCATTTGGTATGTGCTGCATTGAATCGGCCTACGAAACCGTCCTTGCTGGGCCACATGCTAATATAATACTGATAGGTCTCGCGTGCTTTTTCACTTATATGACGATTGCCGAGGGAGGTGGAAAGAGAGCATTGACGCAGAAGTTCCGAGACGTCTACCTGCCTACCTTGAAGGCCAACTTTGTGCTGTGGCCGGCGGTGCAGATCCTCAACTTCCGGGTCATTCCTATCCAGTTCCAGATTGTAAGCTCCTTTTGAAATCACCCGACCTCTTTCAAAGTCAGTACTGATATCTGTGTCATTATAGCCATTTGTTTCCTGCATTGGTATTGCGTGGACCGCATACCTCTCGCTCACCAACTCCTCCGAGGAGTCTTAAATCATTTCGTTCCGGCGAATGTTACGTTAACGAATCACCTTGGTTATCCATCGCACTCTTTCACGTTCTCTCTATTTAGGCGTTCCGGTATGGTCTCTTTTCTGGCTTTCGTACAGGGTATCCATATTTGATCTTTCGTGGGGGAGAAAGAACTTGCATTCCAAAAGGTTATATTTATTTGATTTGTCGTGGTTCGGGGGGGTTTTTTTTCGATTGCACATTTGGCCAGATCCAGTTCGATCATTCGGGGTATACTTTCGATCTTTTTTACTATTTTCTTACGTTCCTTGCTTGTGGTTTCTGTTGCATGGGTTATGTTATCTCTGGAAGCTATAGGGATATATTGCTCTGATTTTCAATCTGCACACTATTATGGTTTTCATATGATCCAATTTTGGAGCAGTTATCTCGTAGCGGCTATGGACAATTCCGACCAATGAATCATTGGGCTTCTAGTTACGGGGGTACTCCATAGTTGTCCATCAATTTACCCCAAAGATCTCCCCCGACTTGCCCGACTCCGAGGCTATTTTCCCTTCTTCTCTGTTCCGTCCGGCCTCTCCCGCATTCAACGGGGAAGCTGTGACATCAGTCCCGCATCAGCCCGATCTGCTTGCTCCGGGGGCACTCAGGTTACTTTGAAAGTAAGTACTCGTGGGGGAATTGGTACTTTGAGGTACTTTGATGTTCCGGCAGAAGTAACCTCAACCAACAAGTACCAAATCCCAGTGGAATACATCATCGAAAGGTACTCACCGGCATTGCCCCACCATCGCAACTGCCCCTCCCTCTTTTAGTCGTGCGGTCGACTCTCGCGACTCACCGCGGCCCTGTTTGAGATCCTTCTTTATCATCTGCTCTTTTCCCCCCTCATCTTCCTTCTGGCTTCCTTTTTGCTTCGTCTCTCACGCACATTCAGGTATTTTGTGACCGATCCTATCGTAAACTGGGATAACCCACTGACTTCCATAGACTTCCGACAATGTCTCTCTCTAGCAAGCTCCCCATCACTGACGTCGACCTCAAGGACAAGCGTGTCTTGATCCGGGTATGTTCAATTCTTTACAGATTTAGTCTAGCCAATACCTATCGATACAATTGCTCATTACTACATCTTCTATAGGTCGACTTCAACGTCCCCCTCGATGCCAACAAGAACATCACCAACAACCAGCGTATCGTCGGTGCTCTGCCTACCATCAAGTATGCCATTGAGAATGGAGCCAAGGCTGTCGTCCTCATGTCCCACCTGGGACGTCCTGATGGCAAGCCCAACCCCAAGTACAGCCTGAAGCCCGTTGTCCCCGAGCTCGAGAAGCTGCTGGGCAAGAGCGTCGTTTTCACCGAGGACTGTGTTGGTCCCAAGGCCGAGGAGGCCGTCAACAAGGCCACTGGTGGCCAGATTGTTCTTCTGGAGAACCTGCGCTTCCACGCCGAGGAGGAGGGCAGCTCCAAGGACGCCGATGGTAACAAGGTCAAGGCCGACAAGGAGAAGGTTGCTGAGTTCCGTAAGGGTCTGACTGCCCTTGGTGATGTCTACGTCAACGATGCTTTCGGCACTGCCCACCGTGCTCACAGCTCCATGGTCGGTGTTGACCTGCCCCAGAAGGCTGCTGGTTTCCTCGTCAAGAAGGAGCTGGAGTACTTCGCCAAGGCTCTGGAGAACCCCCAGCGTCCTTTCCTCGCCATCCTCGGTGGCTCTAAGGTCTCCGACAAGATCCAGCTGATTGACAACCTTCTGCCCAAGGTTGACAGCCTGATCATCACCGGTGGCATGGCTTTCACCTTCAAGAAGACTCTGGAGAACGTCAAGATCGGTAGCTCCCTCTTCGATGAGGCTGGCAGCAAGATCGTCGGCGAGATCGTTGAGAAGGCTAAGAAGAACAACGTCCAAATTATCCTGCCCACCGACTACGTCACTGCCGACAAGTTCGCAGCTGACGCTAACGTTGGCACTGCCACCGATGAGTCCGGTATCCCCGATGGCTCTCTGGGTCTGGATGTCGGTCCCAAGACCCAGGAGTCGTACAAGAAGGCCATTGCTGAGTCCAAGACCATCCTCTGGAACGGCCCTGCTGGTGTCTTCGAGTTTGACGCCTTCGCTGCTGGCACCAAGGCCACCCTCGACGCCGCCGTCGCCGCCGTCAAGTCCGGCTCCACTGTTATCGTCGGTGGTGGTGACACTGCTACCGCTGCTGCCAAGTTCGGCGCTGAGGACAAGCTCTCTCACGTCTCTACTGGTGGTGGTGCTTCGCTGGAGCTTCTTGAGGGCAAGGAGCTTCCCGGTGTTACCGCTCTGTCCAGTAAGTAAATGAAATTAGGAGGGTTCTAGCCAGAGGTGGTGAATCTGCGATCTACTCAGAGCTATTTTCTGGCGGCGAATGTTCCTTTTTGGATTTACATTTTTTATGAAACTGTAATGTACACAGCAATATCCTGTCTCCTTTTTTATTAAAAGAATTTCAATCCCAAAAATTGTTCAAAACATTGGAAAATCATCTCTTTCCATTATTCTCGTGCGGTGACTAACCATAGGGTTGCGTGATATCAGATACGAGACCCAAGCTCTAATCAGCTCAGGCGTGTTTAGCCCGGGGTATTACTAGTAGTTAGTCACCCAAGAGTGTACAATATTCTTTGTATATAGAGCAGATACTCCTAGTACCACTTCACGATCTGGTCTACCCCAGGAAGGACCGCTAACGGTAGATACAAATATATCAAATCAAGCGTGGAATAGAAATTCAAGAAGATGTATCAGGACCACAATGGCAATGGCGCAAGTGGGACCTCAATAGTCATTCATTATTCAGGCACTAACTAGCTCGATATTCAGCCCATCATCGCGAATCGCCAGTAAGAATTCCAAGTCGTTCACGGGGGTAGGCTAGCGTAGCTTAGTATAGCTAGGAGATGGATACAGGCGAAGAAGTTGGGACAGCCTTCCTCATCGGATTGGATCAGGTCAGATTGAATCGGGTCGTTCTCGAGAAGATTGTGGACGGCGCATCTGTCCAAGCCGATCGCGTCCTGGTCATTCCATGGGGTATAGAGATGGTGCGAGATGATTGAGAGTAAAATGCGTTTCGTTTGATCGGGGGGTTCTTTTTGGGGATTTGGGATATCGTGCGGGGAATGAAATGATTCGCGCTTAGGATGAGGCTTCGACTTTCTTCAATTCCTCCCTTTAGTTTAAATCGGTGTTAGTATGCGATTTTTCGTTTTTTTGGTGATGGATTCGTAAATGATTACTTTAGCTGCTTGGAGAAATCCTCGGCGGCATCGTCGTCGTCCCAGCTTTCCTCCCACAAATGCTCATTGGTTCCGGATGCTGAGCCGGTGGCCTGTTCTGCTTCTTCCTGGGGCCAGTCTGAGATAGTTAGCTTCTAGGGTTCATTGTGTATATTCTGAAATTGGCTGGTATATGTCCAATGAAAGGCTTCCTGATTGTTGATGGTGCTGATGATGCTGGTATCTGCGGTGTGTCAAGTGGACCTACCTTCAACGGGGAAGTCCTCAAACTCGTCGTCCTCCTCTAAGACCTGGGGCTTTTGTTGCTGGGGCTGCTCCGACTCAGGCTTTTTCTGTGTGGTAGTAGAGTTTGACATGATGAAAGGTGTGGAGAGGATGGTGGGAGAGGTGATTGTTTTTTGGGGGTGTGTTAGTGGAAGAGAGAAGAGAAGAGAAGAAGCGAAGGAGAGCTGCGAGTGCGCGGAGAATGTCTTAGTCAGATGATGTCGTGTTGATCGGTGGGGATTGATTGAGTACAAGATATTCAGAGTACTAATAGTGTAGTTAATATTGTAGTTAATTATAAATTGAGTATATTTACATAGAATAGAGTATACTGTTGATTAATTAGTTTGTATTCACGAATTAATAATTAGAGTAATCATCATTTCCTTCAAATATACATACAACACTTTATGCATATTATGCACCCCGTCTGGCCCGGTTTTGACCCCACGGTAAGATTTCCCTGCGCCTCATTTTTAGTCCCTCCATCTTCTTTTTTATTTTTTTTCCCCTCTTCCTCAATTTGTTTCATATTTGATCCTAGATTTGACTGTTTAATTCTATGAGACTCTTCCTGTCCGTTCTCGGAAATCCCTCGTCTGCACATGGGCCCGTTGACATTCTTCCCGATTCGTCTATTCCCTGGGGCTTTCAGCCTGTGATTGATTCTCTTTCTCTCTCTTGCTTCTCTTCCCCAGGTTCATCCCCGTTGGATATTCACCCCCCTCCAACCACCCTCAGGTGAATTTGGTTACATTATGTTGCGTGTTGGCTCGTGGTTGTACGGGAAAAAGCCCGCCAATGCCTCAACGCAGTCGCTGGACTCGTTGACTGAATTGAAGGACTGTAGGTGATAAGCATCATTTCGGAGCCTCGGTGCGATCCGTGCACTCCGGTGACATCCTCCTAATATGTTGTGTACTTCCAATACTGACCAGGATACTTATTAGTGGATGAGGCAATGAAAGGTACTTTTAATCCTGGTCTCCAAATTATCACCTCCAAATGTGGTCTTCAATCTTTGTGACACTCCCCGCTAACTCCGGCCCTTCCGCTCGCCATTGATCTACAGCCGCAACCAATATCCTCAATGACGACGTCGATGCGGCTGAAAATGGCCTTGCAACAGGCACTTCGACCTTTCACAATGTGTGTGGGAACCAGGGCTATCCTGATATGAGAGTGAAGAGGTAAAAGCAATGGAGCTGACTTGTGTATGAGTAGTTGGGTAAAGGTGTGGTGGCCTTCGTGCGAGCTACTTTAGGATTTGAGCAAGAAATTATGCGACAAGGTAGGACTCCGATCTGATATGAAATATCGATAGATACGCCTATTTGGATTATCCGTGGGGAAGAATTGGCTCTAATTTAGCCACAGCTTCCGATCGACTATACGAAGCAGAAACATCCGCTGCCAGCGAACAACACCGAGCGCAACACAATTCACACGCCCCTAATGCCTTCCGTTCAGAGATCTATACTCCCGGTACTGAATATGCGCTTTGCCAAGCTATTGCCCAACTGATGGGTGCCGTGGTGGGTGTACTGAATGAAAGCTTGACGGAGAGTATTAAGGCCTTTTATCGCCTGCGGAAGGCATACATTGCGTTAGACGCCATTCTCAAGATGGAAGAGAAGTTTATGGAGCAGAGAGATCCAAGCCGGGTTCTTCTGCCAAGTTCTACTGATGTTGCCAAGGATATTGGTCCCCATGCCAAGGTATCGGATAGTTCCTCTTCCTCCATTAAGGGCGCTTCAGCATCCACAAAAACAATACCGGCCGATGGGAAGGAATTGTCGAAAAGTTTATCTGGCTTGACGGTTTCCCCGGAGCCTGGTTCAAGTGACTCGCCTCGCTCAGCTACTCCGAGTGGCTCCAACGTCATTAACCATGATCCTGACTCCGATATCTTCCAAAATGAGATCGATATCTTTGTTCACTCCGGTGCAAACTTCTGCTTCGGTATCCTACTTCTACTCATCTCCATGGTTCCCCCGGCATTCAGCAAATTGTTATCGATTATTGGTTTTCATGGCGACAAGCAGCGTGGACTACGGATGCTCTGGCAAGCAAGCAAGTTCCACAATTTAATTGGAGGCATGGCTGCTCTAGCGTTATTGGGTTATTATAACGGATTTGTTCGATACTGCGACATCATGCCCGATCCGACCCCTGGTGAAGCTGATGTAGAAGGCATTCCCCACGAAAGATTGACGGCCCTGCTGGCGGAGATGCGGACGCGTTTCCCAAACAGTCAACTATGGTTATTGGAAGAGTCTCGAATGAAGGGTGCCAACAAGGAATTGGATGTTGCACTAGAGCTTCTTAATGGAGAGCACAAGAGTCCTCTGAAGCAGGTTGAGGCACTGCGGGTGTTTGAGAAGAGTTTAAATGCCCTCTTTCTTCACGAGTATGAGATTTGCTCCGAGGCTTTCATCGAGGTATGTTCTATTACAGATTCCACTTCAGCACAATTTGTTCGTTTTCTCGGGCTTCCAATTGATAACACATTTGCTTTCGTCTAGTGTGTTGATCTCAACTCGTGGTCACGGTCATTATATTACTATATCGCAGGATCCTGTCATGTCGCGTTGTACCGCCAGAATATCGACGACCCAAAGAAAGCAGAGCTTCACGCGAAGAAAGCCACAAAGTTTATCCGCGAAGCTCCCGCCCACGCAGGGAAAAAGCGTTTTATGGCCCGTCAGCTACCATTTGACGTCTTTGTCACCCGCAAAATCGCCAAATGGGAAGCGCGGGCTAAAGAGTGGAATGTGTCCCTGGTCGATGCCATTGGCGTCGACCCCATCGAAGAAATGATCTTCTTCTGGAACGGGCACAGTCGCATGACACGGGCACAGCTAGAAGAGTCTTTGGCTCGTTTGGCATGGTGTGAGAGTGAGGCTAACAAAACTTGGTCTCGCGAGGGAACAGAGGAGAAAGCTATCTTGGAGCTGCTTCGCGCTGCGGTCTTCCGGTCTCTACGCAACCACGAGGAGGCGAAGCGCATCATCAAAACTCGTGTGCTGGTTCACGACAAGTCTCTGTTCAAAGGTCATTTGAAGGATGATTGGGTACATCCTGTCGCGCATTTTGAGATGGCGGCTAACTTCTGGATGGAGCGCCCAACTTACCAAGCGCTTCATGGCTCAGGTGATGAGACAGAGAAGTCTATATCATCACCTACTGGATCTCGTAGCTCACAGGAGCAACAAGACGAAAGGCACCAGGTCAAAGAATGCAAGACATACCTGGAACAAGCTGCGAAATGGGAGAGCTACGAGTTGGATGCTCGAATTGGTCTCAAAGTGACAGCAGCCATGGAGGCTGTTCACAAATGGGAGAGTATGCATCCAGCCTCGGCGTAGGCATTCTGCTTTGAATTCCTCTTTTTCTTCTTTTCTTCTCTTCTTTTTTTTTTCTTTTCTGATCTTCCTGTTCATATAAGCCCGGCGCTCCCCCATTTGTACCATAGAATCTTGGACGAATAGTTGAAATCTCGTAGAAAATAGAGATGCTGCATATCATGTGACACTCCATCCATCCTCAATTTCTTCTCCATTTTCGCTCCGAAATGCTTCGCCCTCATCACGCCTCTACCATTGGCTACTTCATGGACCCATCGAGGAACCAGTTCCCACTTCCCATCTCCGTTTCATGGTATCTCGGCTTTGGGGCGTCATTTGTGGCCGAATCTCCGGGTACAATTCTCTCATCGCCGTTGAACTGTGCAACATATTCTGCCCAGTATAGTGACATTGTACGACTCCAATATTTGCATCAAAATGTCTATTTTATCATTCAAGTCCATTCAAACAACTTCTTCTTCTCCGAAACCGCATCAACCCCGTGGTGGGAAAAATTCTCCACACGATCTAGTCGGATAGGACGGCCCGACTCGATGTCGGACGTCCGAAAGGATTCGCAGCCCCGAGCTATCCACCAGCAAGAAATCGAAAAGAAAAAAAAACGATTCCTTCTCAAATACTTTTCATTTGAACACATATTTAAATATCAAAGGAGGTTCAAGAAGAAAAGGGTTCATCTTGAACTTGACGATACTCGGCGATTTACTCGAAACGACCGAGTGACATGACGTCTTAACGGTCCCCACGATTTCCGCGAATAACTTTTGCCCTCGGCGCGATATCAGTTAAGGCCGAATTTTTTAGGCACATTCAGCCATTGACTTAGGCAATCTTGTCTTTTACAAACTTCCTTTTCATTCTCTTTTCCTTTCTCAATTATTAATTTTATTTTTTTTCCGGTCCATCTTGAGATCCTTTATCGAATTATATTCCATTTGCGGCGAGTTTCGCTGCGCGGAATTATGGCCGAACGGACAGAACACGATTATCACTCGACTACCTCCTCTGACGACGATATTGAACCACGCAATAGTCGCCATATTGATAATGAAGAAGTAACTGATACTCCATTGGAAAAGCGAAATACCGTTGCCTCGGGGTTATCGGTCTTCGAACAGCGCGCGCAATCTACGATATCGCGGATCCGAAGTCGGGAGCCCGGTCAGACGGCTAAATTTACACACCCGCTCACGCATACCAAGACGAGTCAGGATGTCATTGTTGATTTTGAAGGTCCCGATGATCCATATAGACCTTTGAACTGGGGATTCGGCAAAAAGGCCGTTACGACGGTGTTGTATGGGTTGACGACGATGGGTGAGTTTCTTCGACGTTTCCCCACACGGATGCGGGGAGTTTTCAAGGTCTTGTTTCTAATGTGCTTTTTTTTGTGCCATTGCTTTATAGGTGCTACATGGGCAAGTTCTATCTATTCAACTGGTCAGTCGCAGATCAGTGAGGAGTTTGGGGTCTCGTTGGAGGTATCTACACTTGGTACTTCATTGTTGCTATTTGGGCTGGGTCTCGGTCCGTTGATCTGGGCTCCTCTCTCCGAGGTTTTTGGTCGGAAACCAGCTGTTCTTGCGCCTTATTTCATTGCGGCTATTATGTCCTTCGGTACGGCTACTGCGAAGGACCTTCAGACAATCATGTTAACTCGGTTCTTTACTGGCTTCTTTGGTGCGGCCCCTGTTACGAATACCGGTGGAGTGCTCAGTGATATCTGGACACCAGAGCAGCGCGGCGCAGCTATCGTCGGTTACGCTATGGCTGTTGTTGGTGGTCCCGTTCTGGGTCCAATCGTCGGTGGTGCCATCGTACAAAGCTACCTCCACTGGCGATGGACCGAATACGTGAGTGCTACCCCAGATGTCTCTTTTCTGTACGGTTTGAGCTAACGCATTCGCAGATAACGGGCATTATGATGATGTTCTTTCTTGCGCTAGACCTCCTTTTCATTGATGAGAGTTATCCACCTGTTCTGCTCGTTTACAAGGCTCGACGCCTTCGTTTCGAAAGCGGGAATTGGGCTCTTCATGCCCGTCATGAAGAATGGGATGTCACCTTCAAAGAGCTGGGCAACAAGTACCTCATTCGACCATTTCAACTTCTCGCAACACCAATCTGTTTCCTAGTCGCCCTTTATGCCTCTTTCGTCTATGGTATTCTCTACCTAAGTCTTGCAGCCTTCCCAATTGTCTTCCAAGAAGTACGAGGCTGGAACCAAGTCGTCGGTGCATTACCTTTCCTCGCCTACCTAGTAGGCATCCTTTTCGGTGCAGCAATAAATCTCGGAAATCAACGCTTCTACATCAAACGCTTCAAAGCCAATAATAACCGCGCGGTACCAGAAGCCCGTCTTCCGCCCATGATGCTTGGCTCTGTTTTATTCGCCGCGGGAATGTTCGTCTTTGGCTGGACAAGTCCCGCCCACATCCACTGGATTGGTCCGATTATAGGTGCCGTCATGATGGGATTTGGCTTTTTCACGATTTTCCAAGCCGCATTGAATTATCTCATCGATACTTTTCAAAAAGTCTCTGCTTCGGCCGTTGCAGCGAATACGTTCCTTCGCTCGGTGTTTGCTGGTGCTTTCCCGTTATTTACAAGTGCTATGTTCCATAACATGGGTGTGCCATGGGCTGCTAGTGTTCTTGGCTTCATCTCCATTGCCTTGATTCCTATCCCGTATCTTTTCTATATTTATGGAAGAAAAATACGGGCTCGAGGTAAATGGTCTGCTGGCTCTCTTTGAGACACCGTGCCTAACGAGTCGGGCTTGATGTATACTCAGTTTCATCAAAAGTTGTGAATTATTCTGTTCCATTCTGTCAATATGGGTCGTTTGAGGTTTTTGTCATATCATAGATACCCTTTCTATTGCACTCTATTTGCGTGTCTCAATTGAATTTACTTTTCGATCTTGCTGCATCGCTCTTAGGTTATTGATTTTTACCTGTTGTAATCAATATTTTTTGAGATTTACAAAGATCCTCATGTCTCCTGTGTATCACAAGCGCAGCTCACAGTACTCAATTGGTTACCTTGATGAGAACTGCAATCAACTTTCATAGTCTGATCTTCTTTCTCACGATGATTCCTCATGATTAACTCGTCAAGTCTGTATCTCCCTCCCCTCCATGTTGAATATTCTCAGCGGCTCCATTCTCTCATTCACGACAGCTTCTTGGACGACGCCTCTTTCATCCCAAGAGAAATCAACACTGCCTCCACCACGAAGTCTCAAACCACGCACCGAGCCACTATCCCACGTTGGAGGAATTGCAGGGCCCAGGAGAACGGTGTGAATAGCATCATCACCATGAAATTGAGGGAGATCACGAATCAGAATCGCAGTCACCGCAGCAACGAAACCGAAATTAGCATCGATTTGAAATGGTGCATCTTTTCCAGAGTATTGGGACAGTCCATTACCAGCCAAATTCTCCGAAATACTAAACCGCAACTCGAAATTCGCCTGCGCTGTATTATTGAGATGAGCCCAACATGCTGATCGCCAGACTTTTGCCCATCCTGGATTATCATCGCTGTTTTTCCCTGTTCCACGGGACCACAGCATAGTCTCAACAGCTTTTATTACTTCATTATTAGCATTTGCGGAGACACTATACCCAGGATACCACCCTGTAAGGCCACTCAAGTGACGATGTGTGTCATTCTTGGTATCAATGTCACGCTTCCACTCTTGCAATTGTCCCCAGGACCCGACGTGGATTCCCCTGTCGAGACGTCCAAGCGTTTCTTTGACAGTCTTGTAGAAATCATGGTCTTCATCTCCGCTAGCACCCCAAGTAGCGAGAACTCTGTCGAAGAGTTCAAAAATCACCTGTTGGTGATGGGAGCATCCGAACGTCGTGGGGCCATGTTCAGGAGAATTGCAAGGATTAACGACCAACGTACTGTCATTGAAGAATCGATCTTCTTGAAGCTGTGATATCCAAAACAATACAGCCCCCTTAAGCACCGGATATCCTTGCTGTCGATACCATTCAAGATTACCCGAATACTCTAGCCAATTTGGAATGTGTAGAGCCATCCAAGTACCCGCAAGAGGATAATTTGCCCAGGTAGCTTCATTCTTCATCCCAGTGTACCCAAAAGTATTAATCTCGTCATGTATTGCCCATGACCCATTTGGCGCACCATATATGAGGCGCGCTGTTTTTTGTCCATATGGAACCCAAGTCTGCTCGATAAAATCCCACAGCGGTTGTTGGAGAGCTCCCAGACCTACTTGTGGTGCTGCCCAGTAATTCATCTGGAGGTTGATATTGGCATGATAGTCGGCACTCCAAGCTGGATTCTGCAGATCTGCCCATCGCCCTTGAAGATTTGCCGGAAGTGAACCTTCTCTTGACGATGAAATTAGAAGATACCTCCCATAATCAACGAGTAAAGATTCCAAGTATGGGTTTCCATCGTCAGTGCCGTAATCGGATATCAATTTGGCTGTTTCAATAGAGCTAGAATTTGCTGAATCAGGCAAAGAAAGCTCAAAGGTGTCAAAGAGGGATTTGTAATCTCTTGAGAGTCTTTCCAGTATTTGCTGGTATGACTGCGATGCAGCTTTTGACACTGTTTTCCTTACAGTTGCAATTGGGTCGTCGCCACGAAAGCTGAATCCAGCAGCTTTGTTACCATGATTCGGATCATAGTTTGATCCAGCTCCAAATAGAATTGTGAAACCAGTAGTATTAGCGTTACTTGGTAGAACAAGCTGGTTCTCTCTGCAAATCAAGCTCCCGGAATTCATGGCCTGTTGGACTACGCCGATAAACTGCATCCCAGGCTGTGCCAGATGGCCTGATATTTCTAGCTGATCATTATTGCAAGTCGTATTAAATAGCGTTTTATCGAGAAATTCGTTATGTAGACCAACAGAAATCTCTGGCAGTGGCATATTTGAGCAGATAGCGTAGGCGCAAACATTGTCTGGGTGAGAACACAAGATGGTCTCTTTGTAATCCTGATCACCGGCCGTGAAATTCACAGAGTATATTCCAGTTTCCAAATCTAGACCTCGGAAGTATGAAGAATATGAATTCATACCGGCTATCGAGATGGTCAAATTGGCTAGAGGCGTATAACTTCCATACGAAGAGATTGGACTGAGAAGATCATCAACATTTCCCTCTCCATCGCGAAATATCTGTTCACGAATTCCCGGTAAAAAGTGAGAACGGTCATTAGGTGGATTTCCACCTGAGTAACTTTCATTCTCAAATGGACCACCCGTCCAAAGACTGTCTAGATTGACTGTTATAAGTTCTGAACCGGGGTCTCCAGCGGGCATGAATCCTAGACGACCATTCCCCAAGGGATACGCCTGTCGCATCATATCAGACACATCGGCTGGTGATTTTGACCATATCCACTTAGCAGTTGCCGGCGTTGTCACTGCGATGAGTAGTAACTTTGCGAGGTTCATCATCTTTCAGTCAAGATAGAGTGTCGATTGTACCACCCAGCTACAATTAGTATAGACAAGGCGGGGATTTCATGCAGTGCATTATATATACCATCGAAGAAGTGGGGAAATGCAACCCTACGATGAACTGAATAGCCTAAACTTGCAAGATGAATCTTCAACTTGATCTCACTCGTGAAATTCTATAACAATACCTGGTTGGCGATTCGACATCTCTCATCTGCTGGTAAGGCGAGCATATGGGTATCAGAAGATTGATAGACCGTTCCCAACTCATGAAGAATTACAATATTCTCATTTTCCCAGCTGGGATATCAGATTATTCAAAGCCGGTCTTAATTCTCTGGTCTGCCTGGTGCCGTCACTCCATTTAAGAGCACATCTAGGGCACCAGCTAGATATAGCATCTACACAGTTATTTTTCCGATGGATAGAAATTTCATCAGCTCCCTAGATACATAATGGAGTCGATTGCTTGATGAAATTGATGTCATGGGGTCGAGATACTCCGCATTATTGTATATCCTGCACCTCGGCACGAGGCATTTGGCTTTTGTGTATCTCCACCTTTTTTCGCAAATTGTTGGCCTATCAGTTTCAATTCTAGATGTATCTTAGTGAAATACATACCACGAAGTCGTGAATTAACTGTCTGTCTAGGTAATGTAGTAAATGTCACTAAAATGTGAACAAAATCCAGGATACAAATCAAGACTCACACTTATCACTGGCTCGGAAATACCAGAGTGGAGCCATATAAATACCGGAATCCAACCCCGCAAACCTTCGATCTCCATTAATATCATCCTGAAAAGCCTGTTCATCGACAGAATGGTTCAAGTACAAACTCCAGATGGCGATATGGTCCAAATTTCGTCTGGATTTGTCGCCTATGATAACCGTTTCAGCGAGATATCAGGAGAATTTCCCTCCCTAGAAATCCTGCTTGAGTGAGCATGATCCACATTTCAATATTTGAACATGCTGACCGTCGATTCGAAGGAATAAATCTTACGACTTTGCACATGAAGCGGGTGTGTTCTTAGAGAGTACCAACGAGCTATTCATTACTAGTGCTCGCCTCGCAGATCAGTCGGGTGCTCAAAGAGTACAAATCTCAAAGATTATTTTAGGGGATGGTGAATCCAGAAAACCCGCAAAACAAGAGGAAATAGAAAGTGGAAGTGTTCCAATGGGCAATGGAGGAGTCAACTATGGTGATGGAATCTTATTTTGTGCCCAAGGCACATTGGAAAAACCAAGCGGACTTTATGAAATGAAATCACATCCACCTTACAATGTTCGCCCAGTGGTTACAAATTTCTACGGTCGACAGTTTAACTCAGTGAATGATGTTGTTGTCCACAGCGATGGGAGTATTTGGTTTACAGACCCTACATATGGCTATGAACAGGGATATCGCCCGAAGCCTGAGCTCCCCAGTCAAGTCTATCGTTATGATCCTATCAACAACAGCATCCGGGCAATGGCCGACGGATTCGGACATCCAAATGGGATTTGCTTCTCTCCTGATGAGAAAACAGTCTATGTAACCGACACCGATCGTCACCATGGAAGTGGAGTAAATGATGACAGCAAGGCCTCGACCATGTAAGTTCTTGGAGTCTCGTAGTTCATTTTACTACCTCGCTCACTTTTGAATGAATAGATACGCGTTTGATGTTGTGATGCGTCACAATGAGCCCAGTCTATCAAATCGACGCCTATTTGCTTTTGCTGACAATCACATTCCCGATGGAATCAAATGTGACATGGAAGGCAACGTCTACAGCGGGTGTGGAGATGGCGTCAACGTATGGTCTCCCGGGGGAACTTTGATTGGAAGAATCGTCGTAGATGGAGGAGCTGCAAATTTCTGTTTCGGCAAGGAAGGGGAAATATTCATTCTGAATGAAAGTCGGATTTGGCGAGCACAATTGGGTAAACATGTTCGAGGAGCGTTACTACGAATTTGATTTGAGGTTGGTATAGACCGTCATGAGAAGACTTATAGCTTCAGAAATCAATCTTCAGGGATCTCATGGGTCTCAGGGACAGGGGTTTGCATAAAATACATGACTCCTCTCCTGATTTTGCCTTGGTTTCCGGATTATCACTGGATTGGCCAACTTGGAAGAGAGCTGGGCTTACTAGATTATAAAATAGCATTTTAAATCAGTAAGAAGTGATCTTATTTGACAAAAATGGTGAGCATATGGTGTGAGTAAATTCCAAGCTCTCAGAGCAGCCGGCACCTCCACCTTTTGGCGCGATATAGACATCCTCGAGGAGAGAAGAACGGTGCGCAGCCTCGACAGGAGTCACTCCTTGCAGATCTTTTTCTCTTCCCAATCATCCAGAAACCCCCGGATTTCCCCACAGGTATTCTAAACCAGGATTCCAAATATGGAATGTTGCTCGGTACTTGGACACTATACTTCTAGTAAAAGGCTCGGTCAATGCTCATCGCCTCCGTGTCTTATATACGCGCTCGCCTCCTTGATCTAAGCATTTACCTATCGCTGGATCCAGGGCCGGCTCATTCGAAAACATGAAGCCATTCAGCGCCCCTTATTCGATCTTGACAAACAGTCTCAGAGGAAGAGGCGAGTCATCCAAATCGATTGAATATCTGATTACGGCGACCTGTGCCATTGGGTAAGTCGCTTTACTGGCTGCGGAGAGAATGTGAACTAACTGCGGACCATCACTTCGATAGAAGTATGCTATTCGGATATGATCAAGGTACCGTGGATTCTGGAAATCCTTCCTTACACTCAGATTCTTAATATTTCTTCAAGGTGTAATTGGTGGGTTCTTGACGAGTGCACCTTTTGAGAAGACTTTCCCATCTATCTCCTCGACGGGGAGCTCAACGCTACAGGGTTTCACGGTAAGACGATTCTTCTTCGGGTTTCGATGACTTGCGCAACGCTCTGATAATAATAGGTTGCCGTATACGAAATCGGATGTGCAGTCGGAGCTTTGAGTGTGATTGTTGCTGGCGATCGCTTCGGCAGAAGAACAACGGTGATATATGGACAAATGATTCTTATTGTAGGGTCAATGTGAGTGTCACATTTAATTTGAACTCAAACCTTCGAGTCCTGTCATTAGTCACACCTAATAGCTTGCAATTTACATCTTACTCGCTCGCTCAACTCATCGTCGGTCGAATCGCTAGTGAGTGGCTCACCGTCTTTCAGCCCGCGCGGATTGCTCAACAATATACTAGCTGGTATCGGTAATGGAATGGCTGTTGCTGTGCTTCCAACCTGGAACGGAGAATTTAATTATATCCATATACTATTCTCAAGGCACTGCCCTCTATACAGTGCGATATTACTTACTTCGATGTATAGGCTCCAGACCCACTGCCCGTGGCCGTGCCGTGATGTGGCAACTCAACGTGAATATTGTACGTACAACTATTATCAAGTCAGGAATAATATGCTCACATACTATCTGTATTAGTTCGGTATTGCGGTGGCTTATTGGGTGGATTACGGGGTCAATCAGTCTTCATTGACTGTCAATACAGACTGGTCATGGCGATTTCCACTATCACTTCAAGTCGTTTTTTCCATACTCACTATCCTCATGGCATTCTTTTTTCCAGTTGTGTACTTTGCTAGCCATCTCACCCAATTTATCTGACTGAAATATCTAGATTCTCCTCGTGCCCTCGTAAAACAAGGCCGCATGGAAGAGGCCCGAGATGTAATCGACATGTTATCTCTTGAGAGCGACGCCGAAGCACGAGAAAACACTATAGTGAGTTACTTTCATATGCTTAAAATTTACAATCATGCTGACTCTCAAAAGGACTTTAGCATGTCAATAATAGAAACTTCTCTTCTGAAGGAAGCTGAGTCTAACTCTAGCTGGGGCAACATCTTAACTCAAGGCAGGCCCCGTTTCTTCTAGAGATTGTGCCTTGCAGCCATGTCTCTCGCGATGATGCAGTTGAGTGGCATAAACCTGATAACATATTACGCGTGAGTCTCCTAAGAATTTTTCTATTCCATTATTGGAGTACATTCATTGACGGTCTCTTCTCAAATAGTCCAACTATCTTTCAGAATACACTCGGCATGACCAGAGAAATGGGTCTTCTTCTCTCCGGCATCAACGGAATTGAATACTGGCTATCTACATTCATTCCGATTCCATTAGTTGATCGTCTAGGACGTCGGTCTATGTTCCTATTCGCTGCTATCGGGCAGTGTATTAGCATGGCCGTCCTCGCTGGCACAATCGCATACCCCGATGACAAGGCGGCAGGATATTGCGCAGCAGTTTTCCTATTTGTGTTCAACACTGTTTCTGGTATTGGGTTTCAAGGGAACTCGTTTTTGCTCCCAGTTGAGTTGACTCCGTTGCAAACACGTGGTAAATCGGTGTCTATTGCTACAGGCATATTCTGGCTCTGCAGTAAGTGTCAACTTCACATTGATATAGTGAAATTAGGGTTTCTCACAATTTACAGACTTCTTCGTGGTGATGATATCGCCAGTGCTGATCAGCAAGATTCAATGGGGAACTTATATATTATGGACTGGCACCAACCTCTGCTTTATCCCCATGATTTACTTTCTTAGTGAGTCAATCTTTTCTTGGAATGATATATTTAGATGCTAGTCTAATTATGATCTGTCTAGTTCCGGAGACTCAAAACGCGACTTTAGAGGATGTCTCGGCCCTTTTTGAACAAAGCAACACGTGGTTAATTGGCCCAGGTTCGAAAAAGCGACTGGCACAAATCGTCGCGAACCGCGAATCTATCGAAGCAACGGGGGCAGATGGAGAGAAGGCTTTTACTGGACACATCGAGAAGCTTGCAGTGGAATCTTGACCTTCCAACCAAATTTAATCAGCTAGCTGATGTGCCAAGCTTCACCGTGATGACGAGGTTCTCTTTACATTGGTGGTGTCTTCCAATTATGTAGAGCTGCTAGTCTTTTGCATTCATTCTTGAAGTCCTTACAGTCGTATAGTACTAGACTATGTTATTACTTCAGCAAGAGACACGCGAGCCAGAGGGGACATATATGAGCCAAGAATCACAGCCTCGTATTTGCTTTGGAAGAAGTATCAGTCCCTATAGTTGACTCGGAAGTCGATTCTAGATGGCTTGGATCTTCTTGGCAAAGTGCCCATTGATTGTGAAAATATTATCTTCCATAGGCTCTGAGAATGCTATAGTATTACTATAGTATAGTTTAGCCATAAACTGCGTACACTTTCATATTGGGCCAAGGCACAAGACACGTCAATGAACCAGACACCATCGTATCCAGAGCCTTGCCAAGTGTTGGGAACGCCTTATCCCTTCATCACAAGGGTTGGGCTCGACTTATCCTCGGCTCCCTTTTTGCTGACAACATAAAGGAGTTTTGATTCCCAAGTTTCTCTCTTCTTGGTTTTCCCAGGCCTTCGTTGTATTGCTATATTCTAAGATACTCAGCTACTTCTTTCCCGGGGCCAATGAACAAATGAACAAGGAATTACCAGATAGTCATATCTTTGCTCATTATAATAAGACCTTCAAAATCTGAACGAAATGATATCTCAGAAAGGGCCAACAGTTCTTCCTCGAATGGAAAAGAAACCTCCATTCTCGTCCGAGGTATTCGTGATAGACAAGCCCGATGGAGAAACGGTCCCTCGTCGAAATGTCAAGTCCAAAAATAGTCTTATTGTGCAGCCTGATCCAGCAATCAAAACAGCTTGTGATATAATCACATACGCCGCTAATAAATACAGGGAAACAAAATGCGTCGGAACGCGACACATAAGAAATATTCATAAGGAAATGAAAACGATTAAAAAGGTCATCGACGGCCAGAATGTAGAGGGAGAGAAGGAATGGTTTTATTTTGAATTAAGTCCATATCGATATCTGACATTTTTGGAGTTTCAGCAAATTATCCATACTATCGGTTGTGGGTTAAAGAGTATTGGCTTGAAGAAAGATGAAAAAATCCATCTATATGGCGCAACAAGGTATACTAGCCGCCGGCACTACGTGGATACAGGTTCTGATCTGACCTCAAAATAGTCTAAATTGGCTATCAATGGCTCATGGCGCTTTCGCTCAGTCTTCAACAATTGTCACTGCCTACGAAACACTCGGTGTTGAAGGTCTTCAATTTTCTCTTCGACAGACAGAATCCAAGATCATCTTCGTCGACGTACCTCCTCTCCCAACGTTGGCAAAAGCCCTAGACAAATCGACCACAATCCACTGTGTAATTCTCAACGATCAATCATCACCAAACGAGGAAGAAGTAGGCAAATTCGAGAGTGAATTTCCTGATATACGCGTTATCTTATATTCCCATCTTCAAGAGTTGGGACGAGACAATCCTTCAGAGCACACAGTGCCCGGGCCTGATGATCTTGCTTGCGTTATGTATACATCGGGAGCAACAGGTACACCAAAGGGAGTTAAGATAACACATAGGGCAATTGTCGCCTCCGTGGCAGGGGTTAGCTCAATTGTTGCCGAGTATATTGGGCCTGGCGACAGACTGCTTGCTTACCTTCCCCAGGGTCACATAATCGAGTTCGTTTTCGAGAATGCTGCTATATTTTGGGGTGCTACCATGGGATATGGATCACCAAAGACGCTGACGGATACTTCAGTTCGCAGCTGCAAAGGAGATCTTCTCGAATTCACACCGAGCATTATGGTTGGAGTTCCGGCTGTCTGGGAATCAATCCGGAAGAGCATTGTCGATCGTGTCAACTCCAGCGGTATGATCAGCAAGAAATTATTCTGGGCAGCGCTATATTTGAAGTGAGTTCTGCTTGGAAAGAACCTTCCAGGGGTCAGCTTTCTCGACGCGCTGGTGTTCGATAAGATCAGAGCTGCTCCTGGGAATCGACTAAGGATTTGCATGTCGGGTGGAGGACCTCTGGCAAGATATACTCAATAATTCATTTCCTACGCAATTTGTCATTGATTATTTGGTATGTCCTGGCTGAAACAGGTGGTATGGGGGCATTGAACGACCCGCGTGCCCTGACGTTTACTGCCCATGGTGATATCCCAGCATCCGTAGAAGAAAAGCTCATCGATTTTCCTGAGGCAGGATACCTTACTACGAACAACCTACCACAGGGCGAACTGTGTATTCGTGGGCCATCTGTGACCATCGGATACTATAATAATGACGAAGAGACTCGGCTTGCTTTTGACGATGATGGGTGGTTCAAAACTGGAGATATCGGCGAATTCGACGAATTTGGACATCTCAAGATTATTGATCGCAAAAAGAATCTCGTTAAAACTTTGAACGGCGAGTATATTGCTCTAGAAAAGCTAGAAGCAGTCTACCGCATGTTACATTTGGTCGCGAATATTTGTGTTTATGCTGCCGAAGATCGTCAGAAGCCTGTCGCAATCGTTGTTCCAGCCAAAGCTCCATTCATGAATTTAGCGAAAGACAATGGAATCCAGCTGGATTACTTTGAGGATTTGATAAATTCAGCAGGGATGCATTCAATAGCTTTGAAAGAGCTTCAGCTAGTTGGTCGAAAGGCTCAATTGTCTTCATTTGAGATCATTGAAGGTATAGCATTGGACGGAGAGGAATGGACGCCACAAAATGTAAGCAAAATTCTGAACGTTCAAGTTTCAGCCAAAGTTTCGAAAGGGAAAAAAAAAAAAGCTAAGTTGCTCCGCAATATAGGGATACGTCACAGCAACACAGAAGATCCAGAGGGCCAAAATTCTGGTCAAGAACAGAGAAGGTGTGAACAGAGCTTATGGTAAAGTCTGAATTGCTGGGAGTATTTTGAGGCCTGCGAAGACACCAGGGTTCGAAATTAGTTCTCGATAAGCTTCTGAGCTGATATTTAGCCAGTCAGTCTTAGTTATAACTACCTCCACACGATAGTTTTGAGATAAGATGATAGCACCAGATATTCACACCTTTGCTTGAATAATATTGTACCTCGGAATACTTGAAAAGGAAATAATGTATGACCTGGTTAATACTGGTAGCAATTCCATAAAATCGTCGTAGAATCTCAATTCCCATAGTAACAACCATCATATACTCATTACTCTATACCAAATTCAAACAACTATACTATACTAATGCCATCAGCATAAACCGCTCAAATCAACATTCAAATGGCCACAGGCTCTCCCATTCTATCATTTGGGCCAATTCCCCTTCTTCGAACAGCGAGGATACCAATAATCAGCCCTAGACCAGCAATTCCAGTGGAGCACCAGAGACCGGTAGAATATTGTTGGGCAAGGTTATGTCCCTTTTCAATATCGACGGCTTCGGTGGTCGCTGCAGAGATGGCCAACGCGACTCCAGAGCCGATTTGGAATGATGTGTTAAGCTGTAGTGGACTTTATGAGTATTTTGATGCTTCAAGGGAGATAGGTCTAACTTACCATTCCTCCACACAGACTTTTAACTTCGACTGGAACACTGGTCAATATTGTCGTGCTTGTAGTGACAAAAATAAGCGAGACAGCAGTTATACTGATAAGTGATGTTCCAAGCGTATTGACCCAGCTATAACGATCAGCAAACTGCTTCTCAAATCAAATGCATGATGTGCCACTTACAAACTAGTCGAAGAGGTCACTGTCAATGCGCTAGGAACTGGGGCTAAGACTGTAAGAACAAGTCCCGCGATAAGGCAGTACTTCCCGTTCGTGTATTCTAGGATCTTGCCGGTCCCCATAGACGCCACGAAACCAATTGCTCCCATGGGTAAGAATCGGATTGCCGTGTCACCTGCGGAGAGGCCATCCACTTTTTGTGCCATCAAGACGATGTAGTAAATGACGTTCTGATAGCTACCGTAACAGGCTAATTTGCTGGTCAGGAAATGTCACAAATTCTTCCAGTCGGAGTATGAAATAACTTACTGAATCCCGCGATCCATAGACCGGCAAAATTGCGGATCTTCCAGAGTGATAAGGGCATCAGAGGATTGCTGACATATTTCTCCAGCACAGTGAAAGAAACCAATAAAGCGACGGATAGTATCAAGAGCACAATGATGAATGGTGTGTTCCAACCGTATGGCCCACCGCTAGAAAGAACGAATTGTAGTAGAATGAGTCCAGCCGTCGAAAGAACTGCCCCAAGATAGTCCATCTTAGGTTTCTTCTCATTAGCTCCCGGGTCTTTTGGTAGCACGATCAAACCCAGAGTACCCAATGAGCCAGTTATTATGACGATCAGATAAAAGATGTACCTCCATCCCAAAGACGATGTAAGAAAGCCACCTAGAATAAGTCCAGCACAAAACCCCAGTGTCCCAGAGGCGGCATAGATTGAAAGTCCCCGAGTTCTGTCAGTACCGGTGAAGTAGGAGCTGATAATTCCAATGGCAGATGGAACTGTCATTGCCGCGCCGACTCCCTGGATGCCACGGAAAACTGTGAGTTGTATGAATGATTGTCCTAGTCCGACCGCGAGAGTCCATAGACTTAACCAGAAGAGACCTATGCAAAGAATCTTCTTTCGTCCAAATCTAAAGCTGAAGTTAGTCACTAGCCTTGGGAATCACTTTCTCAAATATCACATCTACTTACCGGTCTGATAATGATCCCGCTAGTAAAAGGAGGCCCCCAAAGGAGAGGGTGTATGCAGAGATCATCCATTGCAAATTAGTACTTGAAACCTTGAATTCTTCTTGAATCGATGCAAGTGCCATGTTTGAACTAGTCATAAAGACATTGTCAAGGAACTGAGACCCAGAGGTGACGAGTAAGATCAATGATCCACGCCAGCTCTTTAAACAACCAAATTCTTGTGGGATCTTTTCCAGCCCGATACTCTGCTCTGTATCTGTTGGGGAAACAAGTTCGGTCGATCTCGTGTTTGCTAATGGGGCTTCGGTAACGGATAGGCTGGGTGCTTCGTCTCTTTGTGACTGGTTTTTCTTTGATCCGGTGCCATTTTCAGATTGCGAGGCCTGTTGGCCAGGAAGCCGGCTAATCCAGTCTGAGATTGCCATTTTCTTTGGGAGAGAGGTGAAAAGGAGTTATCAATAGTGTCCCTAAATGTAGCTTTTTAAGGGATCAAAATGAAGTATTCTAGGGAAATTTTCGATTGATTGAAGTGGTATCCTTAGCATGTATATACCAAAACTTCCTCTACTGTAGAGATAACCTGCTGGGTGGGCCATTCATACTAGTATTTGCGCACGTAATGCTCGGGGATTTTCCAATGCGTCCATCACATCATTATTGAGACATGATAATACACGTTTATCCGGCACGGGAGTGACCTTTGCATTCCGAGAGGTGGATAGTTCTGCATGTTCTGTGTGCAGAAGTCACCCCTCTGGAAAATTGAGGTACCCCTTGGAGGGGCGAAGTGCTTGAAAGAAGTTAATAACCAATTATATGAACATATGGAGCTGATAGGGAATGCCTTTTTTTGATTCTGTGTGGCGGCACTAAAGTTTGGACGCGCACTCAATCTTGTGAATTTGGTGGTCGTCTTGATAAGCTGCCACCGGTCTCCTTGCGCTCTGTTAATGTGATCAGTCTCCACCATGCTCTATTGTTTCAATGCCCTACTTTATTATGCTTAATTAGACTTCTTCTGTCTCGAGTTTCAGTGCCTTTTGAACGTATTCTCAATCCTTTACGAGGCTAGTTTGGTAGCGACAAATATTTTGCTACCATTTAATGTCAATTAGTTAGCAGCTCAAGTAGTGATCTTCTATGGGGTGGTAGTATTGAGACAACGTCCCTGGTAGGCAGAAACACAGTTTCGAAAGCTATAGGTACAAATATACGCTAGAACCTGATTCTAAAAATGCTTGCATCATGCATGAACCAATCAAGGAAGGATTGATATCATGTTGAATGGCTACCCTGTAGATCTCCCGGGTGTAAAGCTTTGTCGATCTCCCTTGTACCTTCGGTCGGGTGTTCGTTTAGGATCCACTAACGAATCGATAGCCCAAATTTGCGCGCTATATCATCAAATCAAGCATACAGTGTTTGTAGTGCATGGTATCCACAAAGGAGACTGATAGGGATTTGTCCAGACTGCGGCCGACCAACTCTAATTGTTGATCATGAAAATGCCTCGTAGCTTAATTCTCTTATGTGTCATAAGATTGAGACCTACTGAAAGCTGTTGAAAAAAAAAAATAAACTCCCATTTATCTCTCTGGTTTGGGTCCAATCGCGATTTTCCAAGGACGCGCCCGCAATACTTGCCCGATTCTCCCGACTCGCCTCAGTTTCTCATCAAGCATTCTTCTCGTGGAATGTAAATTCCACACGGAATATTCATTCTAATCGCCGAGTATCTTGGATCCGACAGGCCCCGCCAGTTTATGACAGTAGATGGAATTCTAGTGTCCAGATAGGTCACTTTCAGCCCTCTGCTGCTGGTGGATATCATATCCGCGGATTGCACCACGCGTCTTTGAAGATCATAGCAGTTTCAAAGTCGGCAGTATTTAGGCAGCATGACAATTGATAAGAAGCTTTCGGGTGAGTTTTGAGTCCCTGGGCCATGTGCGCGTAGATACGATAGATAAAGTCCGTACTAGCATTTGGCCGTGGTATGTACCCTGCTATGATAGAGGTGTGGCAGCTATGGTAGGTGAGTTCAAGTTCCATAGTACCCTACCATACGTATGGTACATTAATCTAGCACTTTAGCAAACTATTCCCGTCTTGTGTGTGTCAAGACTTGTGGATTTAAGATGGATTATCTGGAATTTTATCCTAGGAATATATTCCCTGAGTCAAGATTAATTAACCTTCAAATAAAATGATGGCAGCTTGTCCGTGGTATTGAGCTTTCGAACAACTCGGGTCACTGCGATCTTCTGTTGGTACTGGGAATAGTATCCGCAATGATCCTAGTGAGAAACAGTTTAATCATTGAGTGGTTCTGGTTTACATTATACTTGTAGTACTTGAGGCACGACGTGGTGGTAAGGTTACCACCACGTCTGGGTAGAGATTGGAATCTGTATCCAGAAGTAACTATATATTTTGCACAGGCAGAAATGTTCTTTGTTCCACAGGGCTGGCCACTCACTCAATACCACTACTGTGCAGGGATTAATATACCTGGGTAGTCTTGGTGATCTAAAAGAATTCATGGATTCTATCCAAATTCATGTATAGAAGCTTTTTTAATGCCAAATACCTTGTCGGGCGCCTGATCACGAAAGCCCTAGAGTGCCCTCTTGGGACGTGGCGGTGGGGAATGTAGTGATTTTACAAGAAAGAATGATTCACATTAAATGTAGGAATGTTACATCAACCAGCACCAAGTGGTCGAGCAGTAACTCGACTATCTCATCTTCCTTGGTCTAGTGGTCATGATTTCCGCTTGTCATTAACACCGATAAGCGCGGGAGACCGGGGTTCGATTCCCCGAGGGAGAGTTTCTTTTTGCACTTTTTTCCTCCGCTTATTCTACATTGCTACCACACTATAGTTTTCTTTCTTAACCATATTTTGTTTATGTTTTCTTTTGCCTTTTCCGTTATTCTTTTTGATAATTTATTTGCTATTATCTACACACGGACGCAAATACCCGACAGCATCATCACCCCGTGGGTAGGTGCAGCGATCTAAAACAATAAACTCAACCGTCGTTGTGTCAAAACCCATATAGGAGGAACCTTGCGATTTACCAAACAAAGAAGAATGAATGAAAGTATATCAAAAATCAAGACACACAAAGTGTGCTAAACATAGTAATATCCTGGAAATGGCTGGATTGGTAGTTTATACTGCCACTCGCTCCTTCCTCTTCTTCTTCACAAGCAAACAACAACACACCTTTCCACTTCAACACCAGACAAGTTTGAACTGCGATGAGAAACGTTCTTCCTCAAATATTCCAAATCATCCACACCAAGGCGATCTCGTACCCCTTAGCCTCATTCATCTTGGCCTAACTCACGCTTCTGGCTCGGTGATCAGGCACCATGCACTTTTGGGTTGGCTGGGCGCTATGGGAGAAATTGACCATCGTGCGTTTAAACAAAACATTTTCAAGTTGATTACCATGGCTAAGCAATATACCAGGTTCTGGTCTTTATGATCGTAAGGCTCCCCGACAATAATTGACGATGAAATAACTTCTGACGAACAACTCAGATGGTCGTGCTCGCATACGCATCTTGTTCCCTTACATACACACGATGGAAAATGCGGCGATATGCAGCAGCCGAGGCACGTCAAAAGGAAGAAGAAGCCGAGTTATTCCCCATGTTGACGAAAGATGATATACCCTTTGGCGCCAGAGCTCTTGAGAGAGGAATCCAGATAGAGGGCATCTGGATATCAAACCACAATACTCCGATCCAGACTCCACACCCTCCAGGAACGCCGTTGCGGAGCCGAGCCCCCAGTCCAACCCCAAGGATGTTTTTACTTCCCTCTCCAAGTCCAACATCGGCGTCATCTATGGTCCCTGATAAAACTCCACCGAACCAAAGCCTTCCCGTATATCGTTCATCTCCACCACTACCACCTGAACATACACATCGGACGAAACTGGATACTATCACAGGAAATAACTATACTTACGAACCACAGAGACCCGGCGGCGTTTATTCACCAGTGATAACATCGCAGATTCCAGAATCACTCAGTAAATCCAGCAGGTTCCAACGACGAAGCGAGATCCTAATGAGCAACGAAAAACGAGCAAGTTTTCATACCAGGATCCGGAGAGCCAGCCGCATTTTTGAGAAAAATCCTTCTCCAGGTGTCATTGGGCATGAGGGAATGGAGCCGGGGTCAACGAGCAATGCTTCTGCTTCCCAACCAGAAGAGCCCCGCAGGGCATCTCGCATAGCCCGTAAGTCTCATGATCCCCATCACTCCATTCAAGCACCCCAACTCAGATGCCAACGTCCTCCACAGGCGTTATTCGCCGCCGGTCCTCTGAGGAGTTCAGACGAAAGATGAGCCAAATCTTCAACGAAAGAATTCATATGACTGTGCCTGCCGACAAACTCCAATTTAGCCCAGGTCTGTGGGAAAAAAGACGGAAAAGGCGAGGCTCGATACTTTGGCCTTTCCAGTCCGAAGACTCATTGTCGTGATAATGACCAGAGCCATTAGAGTCATAGAATTGAAGGATGGATTCCAGCCCTAGATGTCTGACAGTATAGGTCACGGAAGTTCGATCTCGACATTTTTATACAACTATTAGGTGAAAAGGAAACCCTCTCGTCAGTTCTGGATGTCAGCCACATTGGGATAGGCTTGATCATTTTGCAACTTTGTGCCGAGAAAGATGACTCCTCGATAGTCAAGTCGATTTCAATCCTCAACAATGAAAAATGCATATTTAACATGATAAAGACCGTAATAACTTAGATATACTTTCCATTGATCAATAGTTTGTTTTTGTATCGACAAGAAGTTCCATTTTAGGCTGAACTTGCCGCTGCCTGGCGTAACACGTGACCGCGCGACAGCCTTGACGCGTCCAGCAGGAAAGTCCAAAGTGGCGAGTTCGTCTTGAAAGAAATTCACAAATCAAGCCAGCCAACATAAACAAGAGGCTGATTACGAGTGGTGACTCACAGTTCTGTATCCACAGCATTCTTGAGTTTGGTGCCACCGAAGATTTGCAAGCCAGGAACAATACTCTTTCACAGTGTTCGACGCGTGCTCCTGTATCAAACAATCCAAGTCTGCAAATCCATCGATAGAATTGAGCACTTTACGGCAATTTTATTACGACAATGGCAACCGAAATGGAACCCCAGGGTGATTATGATGATAGTGGACTGCCCGGTCCTGGTGCGCCAACCCCGCTATCTGCGCTTGAGGTGAGGAATGACTCGTATAATAATATTCAGGAACACAGGTGGAATAATCTCAACTGACTATGGATGTCTATACTAGGGAACTGCGGGTCTGACGGCAAGAGATATCAAGTTATTCGTTGATGCGGGATACTACACCGTTGAGTCGGTTGCTTATACGTATGTCGATCGTGATGCACCTGAATTGATCGTTAGTCACAGATAACTGACACCCTAGGTGTGATTCAGACCGAAACGCGTATTGGAGCAAATTAAGGGAATCTCAGAACAAAAGGCTACGAAAGTTCTTGTGGAGGGTGAGTAATCCGAATCAATACGATATGATTTTCCCGGGATGCTGAAGTCCAGACTGACCGTTCCTTGCTATATAGCTGCGAGACTTGTACCCATGGGATTCACAACAGCGACTGAGATGCACGCAAAGAGAAGCGAACTTATTTCGATAACCACCGGGTCTAAACGGCTCGACACCTTGCTTGGCGGTGGAATCGAAACCGGCTCGATCACAGAGATATTTGGAGAGTTCCGGACGGGAAAGAGTCAAATCTGTCATACCTTGGCTGTAACTTGCCAATTGCCCTTTGACATGGGTGGTGGTGAGGGGAAATGTCTCTACATTGATACGGAAGGAACATTCCGACCTGTCCGTCTTCTGGCCGTGGCTCAGCGATTCGGACTTGTTGGCGAGGAAGTTCTTGATAATGTAGCATACGCACGAGCATACAACTCCGATCACCAGCTGCAGCTTCTCAATCAAGCATCACAGATGATGTGTGAGACTCGATTCTCGCTTCTCGTTGTTGACTCCGCCACTGCGCTGTATCGGACAGATTTCAATGGCCGTGGTGAATTGTCAACACGACAAACCCATCTGGCCAAGTTCTTACGTACCTTGCAGCGTCTCGCAGACGAGTTCGGCGTTGCAGTTGTGATTACCAACCAAGTCGTTGCTCAAGTCGATGGAGGACCTAGTGCAATGTTCAATCCGGATCCGAAGAAGCCCATCGGTGGTAACATTATTGCCCACGCCAGTACGACGCGACTCAGTCTGAAGAAGGGCCGAGGTGAGACCCGAGTTTGCAAGATTTATGATAGTCCTTGCCTTCCGGAAAGTGACTGTCTATTCGCCATCAATGAGGATGGTATTGGAGACCCCAATGAGAAGGATATGGAGGACTAAGTCCTTGTGTGAGAGTCGTCTTCGTGATATGATTTTAGTGACTTTACGAGCCAAGCTGAATCCATCAATAGCCTTTTTGTTATTTGACTAGAGTATTCTGATGTTACTCGAAGAGCCTGGATATATTCTTTAGCATATATAATACGATTTCTTTAGTGCCCACCAGTTATCTAGTAAAGTGGAAGTATGTACAGCTGTGTTCTAGTATATCACGTTTGTCGTGAGTCTCGCGGTATAGTACGAGGCAGCAGTACATTTAAACAGACAACAAACAGATGTCTACTGCTGCTATCAATCTGATAATGCATCGTTCAAAATTGAAATAAAAGTATTCGATAATCCCTACTTCACTTTAATTAATACTACATACCATTCGATTATGCCAGTCTATGAGGACTATTGACTGTTAACTAACTGCTAATATTGGAGTGGCCCACCGCTCCGCGCCAAGACTTTGTTTTCTCAAGAGCTTCAGCTTTCCCGCCCTGCAACTCTTTCCTTTCAGCCATGGGAAGTCTGAGCCTGCTCCCTTCGTGATCAGATCATGGCCAAAATTTACAAAGATACACGAGTCGACCTTCGGCCATTTTCACCGGCCACGGTCGCAAATATTCAAATATCCACTTCCGAGAGCGCGGTTCGTCGGGCTCGCTTTTCCATCTCGTCTGCCTCCAACAACGACGTACCGATCGCGAAGGATGAGGATGAATTCGCGAGAAGATACCTTGCCACTCAAGGCTCCGTCTACTTTCGCAAACGCAAAACATACCCGAGAACGTTCCTGTGGCGAGTCGTCAATGACAACAAGGTGCTAGAAATCCAATGCGCGGATCTGGCGAAGAGCGGGACAGAGCATTTCGAATTCAACGTCACCCTGCGTCTCGCTTTCCAGGAGCAGATTCTGCCTTCGGGTGTCGCTTTGGCAGATTCGGAGGAACACGAAGTACTCAATGTCTTTGTGATTACTTCTTCCAAACAGCTTCACACCTTGGCGCTCCGCCCTGAATTCTTTCGCAGACCGGGTTCTGTTGACGAGAACGTGGCAGATTGGTGCAAGACTTCTCTTCCCGCTCCTTTATCATTCTCCTACCCTCACAGACTACATGCAAGTAGCCCACTCGAGCTTTTCATCTCGCTCGATAATGGCGCGCTTTTGCGACTGACACGCAGAGCTGGTGACGATGGTAAGACCCTTACGCGGAAAATATCTGCTGCACGCGCGGGTCTGAGAACCTATATTCGGAAACTGACAGAGTATATCTATTAGGTTCCCATTGGACTCCATTGACCTTCGATGAACGGACATGGGGTGCTTCGATTCGCGGACTTGTTAAGTGGAATGCACCATCTTCGATCAAGCACAATGGACGTAATCTCGACCTTAACGCTGCGAATGCCATCGCTACGACAACCGACGAAACATATGTTTTCGCCATCTCCCTCAACCATACCCTGAAGATCTGGAATCTGGCCACGAACAAACTTGCAGCATCGCAGGATCTTCTCGGCCGCACCATGGATCCCGATACTGTACCATATACCCTCAACCCCGCCGAAACCTCCTTCATTAGAGTATTCAACGCCGAGAGAGCAATGGACGGAGGACATCGCTTCTACGTGGTTACGTACTCGCCATTTGAGGATGGTCGCTTCAAGTTCTGGGCTGTCAAGGGTGGTCTGACTTCTGAACTTGTTATCGAGGATATTTATGCGGATACTGTGTTTAGACCGGTGGATCCAGATGTCACAGGCAATATGTTCTGGAGTATTGCGGATTTCCAAGTCAAGCCGGTGGAAGAAGGGAGAGGAATGGAGCTGTGGGTGCTATGGAGAAACCATGGTCTTTACCAGTTATACACCCTTCACTTCGACCTCCAGACTCTGCCATCAGACTGGTCTACCAATTGGGTTTCGACGGCATATGAGACTTACCGACAAGAACCTTTGCCGTTGCCTACATCAGATGATGTAGTAGACCCCACTGAGAGGTGGCTGGCCTATATCTTACATCCCAACAGATATCTCCCGGAAGTCCTTGAGACGGCTCTCGCTGTATACCAGGAGGCCCTAAAACCTTTATCGGCAGCATCGTCTGGTGTTTTGAAGAAAGATGTTGCACTACCGGAGCGTCTTTGCTCTACAATCGCTGCGACTGTTTCTTTGCGCAAGTATGCGGATGATGAATTGGACTACGCTCGGTTCCGAATGGACACAGATGCTAAATGGCGCCAATTCTGCCAAGTCGCTGATGATCTTAACAAGCGCCGTTTCGAGCCAGTTTCCTTAGCCTTCGACACCTACTTCGATATGCCATGGTTGCTCCTCTCAGATTCCTGCGCTGTGATTCGTGAATGCAGCACTACTGAACTTCTCTTCCACAACTCTGGCTCTGAACTCAGTGAAGAGTCACCAAAGATCGTGGATCGTCTCAGACATAGAAACGTCAGCTCGGAGCTTGGAAATCTCTATGATCAAGCATCGTCCCTGATGAAGATTGCATCGGATTTCAGGAAGCGCTTCTCTGCTGAGCTCGATGCAGCCTGTCGGGCAGCTCTGGATGTAGAGCTTTTCAACGAGCCATCATCATCAATTACCGACCGTATGGACAGTTTCAGAGAGCGTTGTGAGTTTGCCGATCGAATTTCCAACAAGACATTCGACGGCTTGGTGGCTGCTTTGAACGAGCATTTTGATGCCGAAAATCTCCCAACGGGTGTTTTCAATGCTATCATCGATACTCTTCCCCTGGGTTTCAAGGGCGAGGACGCCAGCCTAATATCGACCTACTTCGGAGGCCGAATTGCTGTTAGCGGTGCCCTAGAAGCAATCACCCAAAATCGCCAGATTCTCTACGACTTGTTAATTCTGATTACATTCGTGGATTCTGAGATTGAACAGGGAGCACGATCCTCATTTGATGCTTCCAACTTGTTCTCCACAATTGTTGATCTCCTTCACGAATATGAAATGATGTACTGGCTCGGCTCTAATGTACGGAAGTGTCCCGACAATATCACTGCAACTAGCGGAGATCATTCTACGTTCTCCCTGAAAGGAAATCAATCTGCGAAACAGTCTTTACGAACGGCGACCATCCTCGAAGACCTTTTCGTTTCCGACATCAAACCCCGTCCACCGGTTGACCGACCTCAAAGCTATACTTTGACCTTGGGAATCCGGGATCTCCTGGCTTGGATAACCCGACAAGGCCAAGTGGCGTACCCCAATGCATTGACTCATATCCAATGCGACCTTATTGCTAGGAACAATATTGATCTGGCATGGGACTTTCTCCGTTTCCAGCCCAGCACTTCCTGGGCAACCTATGTCAAGGGTCGCCTATATGTGGCGATGTCTGAGTTTGATACTGCAGCCATATTCTTCCGGAAGGCAGCATACCTTCTTTGTAAGTTCTTCATGTTTGGATCAAACCGAAAGAAAGAAAAATCATGAAACAAGAAACTAACTTCTGACGCAGCACATGGCAAAGCTCTGGGTAACCTACACGAGATGTCGGCTGCTCTCTTGGACCTCGTGGCCGTGAACTACTTCTATAACGGTATTCCGCGATACTACCAGCATATCCTTTCGATTTTCGAGCAGGCTCGATCCTTTTCGCATGTCGCAGATTTTGCTGGCCTGGCACTACAGGCACTAGACTCGCAGGGTTGGAAAGAGCACGACGCGGATTACAATAGCATGCGAACGGATCTACTCTCGCGACTCTTCCACGCTTCTTTAAAAACTTGCCAATTCGACCAAGCTTACTCCGCATTGGCTCGGTACCAGGATCTTGCACTGCAGAGATCTGCCCTCAGCTCCCTTGTCTCTAACATTCTCACTGTCTGTGGGCCAGGGACTGCTGGTCTCCAGCAGATCCTGCGCTTCCCCGTCTCGCTCGTCCCGAACATCGCCTCTCACATCGATGAAATTCTTGTAACCCTTTCACGGAAACAGGGCACCTTCTCCTCATGGCTGGATGTTGAAAGTAAGGACGCAGATGGCTCGCCGGACTACCACCGCATCCTGCAGGCATATCGCATTGCCCGCAATGACTACCGTGGTGCAGCAGAAATCGCATACCGGAATGTACAACGTTTGCGCCAAGCACGAGATACTCCGTCTTCCGCCCTAACTCGCAGAAGCAAGAAAGAGGCCGAGGAAGCCGGTGTTCCAGAAGACGATAGCGAAAGCAAGGAACTTCGCCACGAACTCCTCTCATTGATCAATCTGCTTGCATCTGTCGACAAGAGCGAGGCTTACATCCTAGTTGAGACGGGGCCTTCCACATCGGCAACTACCAAATCCCAAGAACATCGACGCGGCTCTCAAGCAGATGATGATGGGAACGTATTCATGGAAGACGTTAGCTCAGAGACCCCTACTGCAATCTCCGGTCGTCGCAGATCCTCCGCTAGTAACGCTTCTTTAACATCGACCGATCGCCGAGGTAGTCTCAATTCGGTCGGGAAACATGGACATGGATCTGCCAAGCCAGTCGTAGAAACTCCCCAAGAACGCGTCATTGTCACACTCGAGCATCTACGACGTGAGTACCAGTCTGAACTGGATCGTGTCAGTCGGATTGAGCGTGGAGACTGGGAATTCGGTCTCTTGGGCGAGGATGAAGGGGAGGTTTTTGATAATGATGAAACGATGGTCTTGTCCTAAAGTGGCAGGCTCATTCTATGATCTGGATTTTGTGATAGTACTTGGGGATTGTCTAGATGTTGGACTTTATGTCTTGCGATTCCTGCTTTTATCCATTTTCTATGTTTTGCCCTTTTCTGCGAATGGAAAATGACACCGATGGAGTTGAGAATTGTATTTCGATAGTCTTCTATGTTCTTTATGTCTTTATAGGGTAGTTTTTGTGGATGGTGAAGAATAGGATAAAAGATTACACATTTTCAAGCTACACTACCTATAAGTAGGTACCTATATCATTAGGTAATGTCATATGGAGTTCTTTATTACGAGAAGTAGTGGTATCTGGGTAATATCCAAGAGGTAGTTCTTTACTAGGTAGTAAGCTACTAGTTTACAATAGGTATTGTGGTAATAATTTAAGCATTTGCTAGCCATATTTATACCCTAATGTATTTCCAAATCCGTAAGGTTAGGTCGTAGATCCAATTCATCTTGAAGTAATAAGTCAGATTGGCAGGTGTATCTGGACACCTACTAGGTTTATTTGTAATTCACTTCGTATTGGAAAGAATAATTGAGTTGAGTAGAGTGTAGATGGATCTACAAGATCCATCTAGGTGTAATATATGGATATATTGTCAGCACCCATGATAGGAGATATATTATTGAATATACGACCAGTACAACTATTGAATATGAGCCATCAAGTAGTGCCTAGATATACTATGATATAATTATTGCACAGCTTGATACAATTCATAATCGGTCTTTTTGTCTTTTGACTAAAGTGAAGATGCCAATTCCTGCGACTCGCACTGGAAACTGAACTGTGATGCGGCGAGTAAAATCCTGGCATTTGCTATATCAATCCAAAACCCTGAATACTATTCATATACTGACAAATAGTACTGCTACTGCTACCCGAGTACCATCTAGATATTAGAATCTAGTGGCCCAACTACTGCTCTCAAAGAGATACTCAACAGGAGGACACTAGGATGTGATTCCAATGTTTAGTTCGACGTTACTCGACATCCCCTGAATAAATTGGAAATATGACATCTACCAAACTGGTATAGTTTGATCCCAAAATGTTTTCCCAATCTATGAGTACTTCGAGGCTAAGCTTTGTGAAACTGATCCGATAAAACTGTTACGCTGTCACATTGAGCAACAACCAATGAACTAATATTCCGAAACGGAAGAAAAAAAAGAACAAAAAAGAAAAAAAAACGGTGTCTAAAAATGCATCGATATTCAAGATTACCTACTTGATTATCATTAAGAATAAATGTAGGCAAAGTAATCTTGCCTCTATAAACAATCCACCAAATTCTGTCCAAACATAACTCCTCCAAAGTTCCAAAAGTTTTAACGAAAGTGATGTAGCAACCAGACCATAAAAAGTGAAATGATAGTCAAAGAGAGTCGAGAAAGCATAAAAATCGTACCATCGAAAAAAAAAAAAAAAACAAACAAAAAAAAAAAAAAAAAAAAAAAAAAAAAAAAAAAAAAAAAACCCAAAAAAAAAAAAAAAAAAAAAAAAAAAAAAAAACACAAAAGAAATCCCAAGTAACACCGAAATAGAAAGAAAGTAAGAAGCACCCACAAAAGCCCCAATGCAAAAACCAACGACAAGGCCACCTTCTGGCCCCTCGGAATCTGAAGTCTCCAAACCCTCGGAATAGGCAAAGCCCAAACAATCAACGTGGTAACAACATTAATAACAGCATAACTATAAGGATCCAAATCCAAACACTTCCCATTCCCCGTCCAAAGCGCACTAATAGGCGTACAAAAGAAAATGACCAGAAACAAATTAATCGTACCCCACACAACAATGAAAATCATCATCCCATAAACAAACCACAGGAGTCGAGTATAATGGAATATTCGACGATATAAGAAGAGGAGTGAGAGTTTGACTGCCGGTGGTGCAGGTACGTAGGCTATTTGCATAAAGCATAGATTTCGAGTAAAAGCAACGATTTCTTCTGGGGATAGTACTTCGATGTGTCTTCCCAGACCATGGATTTGCGCTACACATTCGTGAAAACGTACACGTCAATGAGATATTCATCGCACCATTATTAATGCAGTGAAGTAAAAGCCCCGATATGATTCTTCTCCTGGGGAAAGGAGGGAAACACACCTCTCCCAGCGAGAGCATACATCGCCCAATTCAATACCAATGCAACGCATATAAGCCAATCATCCGCACCAAAGGCAATTGATCGAACCTTTCGCTTTCGGGCCGTAAAGCGGGCGAGAACGGTTATTGTTGCTAATATGGCAAATACACTATTCACCACCCAAAACATAGTCCGCAGATCTTCGTCAAGCTCTGTCATGTTGAAGAATAGTATATCATTATCACCTAAATTTCAACCTGGTAGGCTTCCCAGAGATTCAGTTCGATTCGTTCCAGTACCATGGGAAAGAGTTGTAGCTGAAAGAGAGAAAGGATATAAAACAAGGGAAAGGTTTGGGAAAAAAAAAAGATTCAAGAAATCTTATTAGTCTAATAATCCTCTTCCTTTCCAACCCTCCACTTATACAATGGGCGTAAGAACCAAAAAACCCAAGAAGGAATAATGTCAATGACATACACATGGTCGTGTAACAGCCAAGGAAGATATTAGTCCGGTAAAACTCAAGACCTGGTTGCAACTAATTATACGAGTTCAGGGTGTAGATATGATAGGGTGGCTGAGTGTGTCTCATCGGCGCCATGCGGACTATAGACACATGTTGCACGATGTCTTTTGATGCAACGTTGGAAAATTTTTTTCAAGGAATACTTGCCTGATTATGGTGGTCTAATTGCCGGATAGTGGCGATGATTGTCGGGCTGGACGAGATGTGTTTTACTCGGTGAATCCTTTAAGATTGGTCCTAAGTGTAGTTAAGTAACTACTAACTGGCGGCAGTATCTGGATATAAAGGTATATTTCAAAGTAGCTAGTTGTTACACTGCTCATAGTGTAGAGTACATTTTGTCCTCTTATATCAGTAAGGTTTGATATACACAAATCCAAGTGGAGTAGTGAAGATCATATTCCAACCTAGACAAATGAAAGATAAACCCATTTTCTTCAGTGGGTCGCGGGATCCAAATAAGCTTGCGGGGCATGGGAATGTCGATATAAAGAATACTTGGAAAATACTTCTAGTAGCAAATGAGTTGATATTTCAACCAGGATATCTTCAGCTGGTAGGCTTGAGGGGCTGTGCGAATGGCATATGAATATGTATGCAGTGTACCAGTAGATGGCGGGAGTACAGTTGTCTTCGATTAGGAGAGAGAGACCATACTTGATCTGTAGCTCGAGAGTACCAGTGAACCAGTGTAGGGTGTAAATATGATATCAATTTTGTAACATAGGTCGACTATTATACTAGCACACTAGCGTATTGTCTAGGGTAAACTTCTTCTACTCGAATCCATACTGGTACATCAGTTCATGAGTGAAAACACCAAATCATCTTGCTTGCTATTACATATACTTCAGGCTAATATCAACTCCACCCCCATTTTTCCAATCGATAGCCAGTGAAGCTCACTCCAAGACGTGCTAATTGACTATCATTACCCAAGACCAGCGAGACCAGCCGTAGAAAAAAGACATCCAGGAAAAAAGAAAAGTAGATTCCCGGCTCGAATTAGTTGCACGAATGCCCAGAATTTCAAAATGTTCAACAGTAAAAAAGAAGAAGCGACAAAGAGGAATTGATCGAAAAGAAAGAAAAAGGCAAGTTGTAGACCGGATGAGACTGGCCGAGGGTAAAAAAGGATAAAAAAAGGAAAAGTGAAGAAGGCAACGGCAATATAACCGCTTAGTATACTGGGTCAAGCATTCAACGAAGACAATGTCCATGTCGAAAGAAGCAAAGAAAGGGGGAAATAGAGTAACCACACAAGTGAAAAGTAATAATAATGGAAAGAAAGAAGAGAAGCAAAACTCGTAGGTCACAGTGCAACTAATCTCGAATACAGAATCAAGTCTCCATGTTAGACCCGGGTATCGCGCATGGGCAACGAAAGCCTTCAGCAGATCAAAGGGAGAGGATGAAGGAAAGAGGGAAATGCAGCCACAGACTAGGACACCAACGCCAATCTCACAGCATGCGCACGAATATCCAAACAAGGAAATGATGGAGAACCAAAAAGGACAAGCATAGGCGAGTTACCGGAGTCAAAAGAAAAACAAAAGGACGAAGAGAACCAGAACTATAATCGCAACGCACTAAATCGATCAAATATACAAAAACAAGGGTATATCGGAGAGGTTAAACACCTGAAGAGAACCGTCAAGACTTTTTGAATCATTCACAGGCCGTCTGTAGCGGTCTCAACACCATCCCCACCATAAGACATGTTGGGATCAAATCCAAAGCCAGTCGCATCTCCATCGGTGTTGAGGAATGTGTCAAAGTCAAAGCTCTCCAAGATATCGGGATTATCCAGAGCGCTGAAATCAAGACTGAAAGCAGAAGTCTGGACGAAATAAAGAAGGGTGCGTTAGATACCATTCCAATCGGACATGTGAGCTTCACACAGCTAGTACTTACATCAGTAATTGCAAGATCATTGAAGGGTTGCGTGTTTTGGTCCGGAGTAGGCTGGACCATAGTCTGGGGAGCCGGTGCTGAAGTAGGCTGGGGTTGCGCGTTGGCACCTGCATTGGCACCGTTCTTGTTGAAGGAATTAGGATGTTGAGGAGTGACAGGAGTAGATGGAGTCGGTGTCTGAGCTGTTTCGCCAGCCTCGGTAGATGAAGCAGTGGCGGCGTTGTTGGCGGCGGCGTTGGCTCCTTTCTTGGGACGCTTGCGTGTGTTCTCCTTAGCGCCTTCTTTCTTACCCTTACCGGGCGCAGGTTTATTGGCCTGCTGAGGCGTGGGAGGAGCATTGCCAGCAGTCTGGGGAGATGGAGGCTGAGCACGTCCTGCGTTGGGGCCAGTAGGTGGTGCCTGAGGAGGCGGCATGGCACCCCTTTCTTGGGGTGTACCAGCCTGGGGCTGAGAGGCGGGTGAGTGCTGGGGTGGCATGGGCTGACCGGGTTGCCACTGTCCACTGGGCATACGGTTGGCACCAGCGGGAATGGGTTGACCCATCTGAGGACCAGTGAATGCGGGGTTAGAACTGGGAGGACGCATGCCGGGACCACCAGAGAAGAATTGAGCAGCCATGTCGGGGCCCATTTGACCACCGTTCAAGTTCATGGAACCCGGAGATCCTCGGTTCTGGCCTAAATCGCCGGCACTGGGGGAACCAGGAAGACCACTTTGAGGCATCTTAGGAGTACCTCGCTTCATCTGTTCACTGGGGTTGGGCGATGCACCTGTACGACTACCTTGTGGAGAGGTTCCGGGTGGAAGCTGTCCTGGACCGGGCATTGGTTGACCATCACGGGCCATGCTGTCCTGCTCTTGACGAGCCATCATCAAACGGCGCTTATTCTGCTGTTCAAGCAGCATGAGCTGCATCTGATAATCTTGGAGAGCATGGTTTCCAGGCTGGCCATTAGGAGTTTGCATACCGCCAGGTCGAACCTGAGGCATCTGACCGTTTTGATAATATTCAGGACCCATCGGATACATTCCTCCATTGCCATCTGGCATAGTCACTAGTTCTGTCTGGTTCGGCATCACGCCGGGATTCATGATACCACCGTTCGGGAGACCCTGGGAATTCGATACTGAGCGCGTGTGATGAAGGGCCAAGTTTTGAGCATATACCTGCATAGATTTTTGTTGCGCAGCTTGTCCCTGCTGGAAGTGCTGGAACTGCGCCGGGTTCATGCCCCTGTTGATTCCGTTCTGCATCATCATTGCCTGAGCCTGGGGGTTAGGTTGACCCTGCATCCCCTGTCCTTGTCCACGTCCGTTCGGTGCCAACTGTTGTCCGTTGACGGGGCCACCTTCCAGACGCGGACGCTTGGATGGGGATGGGGCATTATCAGCAGAAGCTGGTGATTGTGGCCGATTGCCATTCATATCCATGTCGGGCTGGTCACGTTGCATCTGCATCATTTGCATCTGCTGATTCTTCTGGAATTGCTGTGCCAATTGCTGTTGCGAGCTGTGGAGATTTTCTTTGATTAGTACATCTTTTCAATGCGATTCACCTCTCTTCCTCTCTAGTCTTAATTCCGACGTACAGTCCGCTGGCGTTTTGCAACACCGTCTTCTGCAGGTTCCCGGGAACCTGGTGCATGGGATTGCGACGCATGTTGAGAGGCATCTGGCCAGGCATCATCGGCTGTTGCCGCATGAGTTGATTTTGCTGCTGCTCGCGTATACGCATAAGGTTCTATTGAGCAAGTCAGTTCAATGTTGGAATATGAAGCGGTCGTTTGCCAACCGGTATCTGGCGACGGACCTGATTATGTGTGAGATATTGGCGAACATCGTGGTTGTTTCCTCTCTTGCGCTGGGCCTGGAAGAACTCCCAGAAGAGGCTCCACCAGTCCAGAAGAAAAGCAGTTTGCATGCTTTCATTTGGGATGCTAGCGCGAGGCAGATCATCCGGGATTTTGATCTTCTCGCCATCCTTGCCGTCAGTCATCATCGGGTCACCATCGACACCGTTCATATCGTTTTGACGATTGCCGGGACTGGTTTTGGTTCCGGGATCCGTATTGATCTTCATATTGTCCTCCCGTAGCAGAGCGCGTGCACATTCGTGGTAACCGCGTTTCAAAAAGTAGTCGTAGATATATGTGTTTAGGTTGTTGATACTCAACTCGGGGTTGCTGTTCATGTTTTGATCGTTACGAGGGGCCGCAGAGCCGTTGTTCATCATGGGGATACCGCCAACAGGGCCACCGACCCCGGGGTTCATTCCACCGGCATTCATCTGGTTCATTGTGGCGATCGGGGGGACTGGGGCCGCCCTTGCCTATGTACTGTCGAGTGCGAAATCAAATCGAAGGCGAAAGATCAGTTCCAGGCGCGCGTCCACCGACTGAGGCGATCAAGCCTAGCGCGGGGGTGGGACGTGCAACGCGTGGGAACGGGGGGGGAGGGGGGGTTGGGGAACAAGGAGGGGGATTTGGCAGCACGACGACTTGAAGCGGTGAGCGCTTCCAGTCTGATATTGAACGAGGAAAATTAAGACCGCGTCGACCGAGCCCGCGGGGTGGGAGAGAGGAAGGCGCTAATCAGAGCAATTCGCAATCTTTGCGGTGGAGAGAATGCGATGAGGTGAAAGGCGGCGGATGGGGGCGACGTCTTTCTCCGAAAGCAGCACGCCACGCGGCGATGATAAGAATCGAATTGGATTAAATGATTCGACAGCGCAGGTGATGGATATTGGACGGATTCAACTGTAGAGAAGTTGTATAAGCGACGAAGATCCTAGGTGGTAGGATCGAGATGGCTCTATGAGAGAGGAGGGATAAAGCGCGATCGATGATGATAAGAGGTAGGAGGCGGAAAAAGCGCACGGTAAAGTGGCTGGGAGGGGGAGGGAAGAAGGCGGAACGGGGAGAAGAAGGGGAGAAAAAGGTGGAGGGGGGGGGGGTGAGGATGTACAGATATGAAGATGATCTGATATTGGAAATGGAGAAGTGGCACTCAAGGGAAGAATGAGAGAAAGAGAGAATTACCAGAGAAGAGAAGTCGCAGGGGAAGTGGATCTCTCACGGTGGAAGGGGAGCGACACTGGAAGGAGCGGGTTTCGGCCAGGGAAGGCGCGGGTGAGTCGCTTGTTCGGATCGGATTAACTTGCCGGGACCAGCTGAACTCGGGCAGCGTACACTTGAGTATGCACTATATAGAGTATAGTATACTATAGAAATAGAATACTATAAAGTAGAGTAGAGTATACTAGACAGAGTATACAGAGATACTCTGTAATATCGAGTATAGTGGAATAGAGAGAGCAGGTAGAGCAGGTAGAGTAAAGTAAAGTAGAGTAAAGTAGAGGTGGAGGAGCAGAGGATAAGGTAGAGCAACTGTCCTATGTAGAAAGTAGGGCAGAATGAACCCTCTACTTCTATCGCACAGTAGAGATCAGATCAGCCAATGGAACAAGCAGTAGCCGATCAAGTAGCAGACCCAAATCGACAAGACATTTCAAATTCGATCTGTAGGAAAGAGAAGCAGAGGGAGAAGAGAAGAAAGAGGGGCGGGTATCAGAGCGGTACTCTGCATTGTTACACCAACCCGATCATCGCTGCCCTACACTACACTATCTAGCACCACAATATCTGCATAGTACACTTTTACTCTTGCTATATCGTACACACACCCTGACCATCTAAGACAAAATGATTAACATTGCTCATAATGACTGAGAAATCTGTCTATATCCAAACTCAATGCGAAACACCCCTGTGCGATAAATCGGTGGCGGGAGTCTGAGACGATACATCAGAAACCTAATTGGTAACTACTAGACAGCCTACATTACAGAATAGTAGTGTACTATGCCTAGACAACCTACATCATACTATGTCCAACTGTCCTCTTAACGACAAGAAAAGGCCGAAAATAATATTATCTTATCGTAACACCCAACGCCAATTATGCAAATTCACTCCTCCTCCGGTGGCATCTCATCTTCAATATATCGTACCAACGATACTCGCATCTCCGTCGTGTCATCGCCCCGAAGAACATCACTCACAAAATGTGCCTCGATCTGCATTTGAACCTAGATACCCGGTCCCCAGTTAGCGGTCAAAGATCAGCAAATCGGACCCGACAATCAGGTCAATGGGTCCGGAAGAATCGAAAGAAACTTCGGACAAAGCGAAAGATAGACACAAGGGAGATTTCATACCATCTCTAGCGCGCCCCGTAATACACCGCATAAGATATTCGAAAACCAAAGCTCATCCTGCGCGCGTCCGTCATCCGGAAGCTCCACAAAGTCCGCCAGAGGGTTCTCGTCGAAGATCAAGGAGAACTGATTATTATCACTTGTCCAATTGGTGACTGTCGGCGCGATGTTTAAGAAGATTTTGAATCCGACCTATTAGCCAACAACGCATTAGCATTAGTTCCCTATGAACCTGTCGACCCCTAAGTCTGATTCCTTGCTCTGCCTACCTTCGCAATCATATCGGCTGTCTCACGGAAATTGGCGCATCGGCCTACCCCGGACTTGGCTAGGAAGTCTTCAATCAATCGCATGCCGATATTGTGGCCCATCTTCTCCAATTGTTTGTTCACTTCTTGGTAGTCGCTGTTAAAGTCTTGACAAAGTTGTGCAACGATTGTACCGTAGGTTAATGTGACCAGCTCCGCATTTACTTTATCGATTCTTGTCCTGATATAGGTCCTGGTTAGTACGGGCAGAACGAATCCAGGAAACAGGTGTGTGTTCTCCAAGAAAAATAAAGGGCGCGTAATCGAGCCCTCGAGATCGAAATACTGACTTCCATATTCTATCCAATGTTAGTGGAAATATCCAGCGAGACATAAATACCAGTACTCACTCTTCCCCTATTCTCGAAGCCTTCGTAGCCGACATTATATCTTCCCACTAGACCACCCTAGCACAAACGAATAGTATCCAACCGTAGTATCTAACGGTACACAAAACGACGTATAGATAATGCGACGACGGATGCAGTGATTGCGGGGAGAGGAAGATGTTCGAGCTGCCATACACAAATCCACTCTGACCGCCTTCTGCCCAGAGGAAGATTGTTCTTCCCGCAGCTTTCAGGAATTCTTTCGTCCCTCAACTTCAATTCCAGCTCCAATTCGATTCCACTCCTCGCCCGGGCCCCGTTTGTTCTCTCGAAAAGAACACCTGAATCGGAGGCTGATTTTGTCGCGACGATGTCTGGAGAAAAACGCCCGGCGCAGGCGGCCTTTGGCTCTGCCAACCAGCTGGTCGTCAAGCGAAAGAAGTCCGATGCAGATCTGAACCCAGGAACTGCTGTGGTCAAGGGCTCGTCGCAGGGTGGTGCTCTGGTGCAATCAGTATGTTGATTGCATACAATTACTGCGGACTGCTGGGGAGATGGCATGTCTTCAATTGAGGCAATAGCTGACATTTCGTACAGGTTCCGCGAACCAGTGGACTCGATGCGCCTATCATGGAACTCACCGGTGAGTCGCAGCGCTACAATCAGAGATGAACAACAACTAACCATCTACCAGGACATTCCGGGGAAGTCTTCGCCGTTCGATTCGACCCAAGCGCCCAACACATCGCATCCGGCTCGATGGACCGATCAATCTGTAAGTGACCGCACTGCACGCCGAACCATGAACCCCACTAACCATAGAAATCCCCAATACAGTACTTTGGAACACATACGGTCAATGTGAAAACTACGGACAATTGACCGGTCACCGAGGCGCAGTCCTAGACCTCCAATGGGCCCGCGACTCACGGGCACTCTTCTCCGCATCAGCAGACATGACACTGGGAAGCTGGGACGTGGAAACAGGCCAGCGCGTCCGAAGACACGTAGGCCACGAAGAAATAATCAACGCTCTAGACATCAGCAAACGAGGCCAAGAACTACTCGTATCCGGATCCGACGACGGAACAATTGGAATCTGGGATCCTAGACAAAAAGACGCACTAGAGTATCTGGAAACAGAATTGCCCATCACAGCCGTCGCTTTATCCGAAGCCGGTAACGAGATTTATAGTGGTGGAATCGATAATACCATTCACGTCTGGGATTTACGCAAAAAGGCCATCGTTTACTCCATGACCGGTCACAACGATACAATCACCTCTTTACAAATTTCCCCGGATTCCCAAACCCTTCTCTCCAACTCTCATGACTCTACAGTTCGAACTTGGGATATTCGTCCATTCGCCTCTGCTACGCGCCAAATTTTGACCTTCGACGGTGCCCCCGTTGGTCTGGAGAAGAATCTTATTCGCGCAAGTTGGGATCCAAAGGGTGAGAAGATCGCCGCGGGATCGGGCGATAGAAGTGTCGTCGTTTGGGACTCTAAGTCTGGAAAACTTCTTTACAAACTTCCCGGTCACAAGGGGACCGTCAACGACGTTCGTTTCTCGCCAAACGACGAGCCTATCGGTAAATCCCCCCCAACTTCCTTCAACCATCATCCCGTCCCTTCATACTCTATATTGATTCTAATCGTTATACCCCAGTCGTATCCTGCTCTTCGGATCGTAACCTCATGCTCGGCGAACTAGGTAAATGAGCATATAAAGTCACCTTTTAATGTTAAGCGGGCGTTGAATTTTTTATACATTGGGTCGGGAGATCATGAATATCAGCTGTACTATAAATGGGCTAGGCGTGGTATAGTCCAAGTCAGTTCAATAAATCTAGAGCTTGGTTGCTACGTACAACTTTTTCCATGAATCTACTAGTTACTAACTATCCAGATCATGAAATATGTGTAGTTTCATTCAAATCGAGATTACTTCTATCCCTGAGTGGAAACATTTAGTTCATTCCGGAAGAACAGTACTCATTGAACAGATCTGCATCGAAGTCCAAGCTTGATTGCTATTAACATGTCGAGTAGGACCGGCATCATGACTCGAGCTTGAAGAACAATTGAGACAACTTCACACGATGAATTCGTACTGTCACCATTGAACCTACAATACAACAGCTTTCGCTGACACAAAGACAATAACAACAGATCCTAAATAACCCCCAGCCTCCAATTCCCAGTTTCCTACACACCTCAGAAAACGAAGAATTACAAACAGATAGTTATAAAATAGTAGAAAAGCAAAAGGGCATTAATACAATAGCATACATAGTACGAGAATCATTTTGATTCAATTTCCAGTTCTCCCATGGACCAAATCAGATTCAATCTCCATCTCCAGATTCTTCAGAGCCCGCAACTGAATAGCATACTGCAGGTCATTAGGAAGCAGACCAGCATCATCCTTTAACATCCAAAGAAGGTATATGATGACCTTCTTAATGCCCAAGGAAGCTGCAGCAGAGAGTGGGAGATTTAGTTTCTCATCGACAGTTGCCATGAGGATGGGACTTGCGCGGTGGAGGTATGGATGGCTTTTGTCGAACCATGCGCAAATGGTGTACGAGGGAGTAGGCGACTTCGGGTCTTTTTTGTATCGAATATCTGGGTATCCGATCTTCATAACATCACAGATGCCTAGAAAGTATCAGATATCTCAATGAGACTCCCCAGATGACGATTCCATGTATGACTTACCTTTCATCCGCTTGTCATAAGAAGCCTGGGGTCCCAGGCTGGCTATTCTGTTTTCGACAGCTCGTAGTGTTTCCAGTTTATCCACAATAACTTCCGGCACGGAGATTTCTGCCAATCGACAGTTAGTTAGCGGTACCAGGTTAGAGTTCCCGAATTTTCTCTTCTTCTCTTGTCTTGGCTGCTGATCTGGCGGCGTGGTCGACTTCGGCCTCTTCGCATTAAGTGGCGGAGGCGAGGAATGGGCCTTGCTGTTATTCATTTTCTCCCTCCAGGATGATCGTCTGAGAGCAGTTGGAATCATACCGGGAGATAGAGTAGTTTTCATTGACCGTTCTTCATCTGGAGAATCGCGCGTAAAGGTGAGGGGATCTTCCTTTGCAAGCTTGTATTGCTGTTTCTTGGTTGTCACTTCAGGCAAGAGATTAGAGTAAGCCGGCAGGATGGTAGGGTTATCAAGATTTTCTGTTATCAGGAAAGCATGCAGAGCAGTATGAGCAACAGTGTTTTGTGCCTCATCCATCCTGCCGTGTTCTCTGATAGTTCGGAAGCTGTCATGGCCCACCAGAACTTCGCAATGCCATTGCCCATTATTGAGTAGAGCAGGAGTGTAGTGACATGGAGGCATTCTTTTCTCTTGGCAATAATCTGACAAGGAGGCAGAGAAATTATTGTCAGCTTCGGTCTGCAAGGAATGACCAAGTCTCTCTCACCTTCGAGCAATCTGATCCAATTCCACTCTGGCCCAGTTGGACCATCCAAGGGCGGAGGTGGAAGTATCCATTCCGGGTTATACGCCTTGATCTCCTCGAGAGCAAGACGATAGCCCATGACCCTCGCCCCGTCGACCGTTGGAAATACAGGTTCGACCAAGATGGTATGACCATAGAGAGTGAGTCTGGCGCCAATCTTGGTGCCATCATGACCACCATACTTGAACTGAAATCTCGGTCTCAGCATCGCCATGATACTGATCACACCAAAGGCGAACAGAATCTGGCCTTTGGTCAAATATTTCAGTTCAGCAGAGCCAATAAGGTTCTGTCCATGGTTAGTCACAAGTGAAGGCTACCTTTGCTGGTATCTCGAAGACTAGCGATAATACGCACCGGCTCTGGAGCGAAATAGCCAGCTTTCCTGGGCTGTTCAAACTGCGGAATAGAAAAAGGAAATCCAAATGTGACTTGACCTGGCTCTAGGCTGCTCTCAATCCTTTCAGCGAAGCCATCGGGAACAGGGCTTGGGGCCGTGGAATTCAGGAAAAAAGGCGATGAATTCTGAAGTGGCAGTTTGGGAGACTGCAGAAAGGCATTGTTGTTCACCGGAGCAGGAGGCATAGGGTGAGAGTCTCGATCACCATTAACCTCGAGGACTGGAGGTTTCTTGAGGAGGGCCGACAATGGTCTGTGGGCTAACACCATGGCGCGCCCACCTCTTAGGTGGCTGTCTGGTTTGAGGGAGAAAGGAGCAATAGAAAGCTCGCTCGGTTTGCTCATTTGGTCTGTCAAGATCGGTGTGAAGGGAACAGTCAATGGAGCAAGTGTCGTGTCTTCGGGGGTCCCGAGATCCGAGCCTCCAAAGGGTTGGGGCAGGATATCTGGGCCCTGTTGACACTCCATGTGAAGCGAAGAGAGAGTTTAGGAAGTGGGAGCGGGAAGGAGATGGATGGAATTGAAAGAAGCAGTCAATAAGAACGAGAACAGGAGAAGGTGGATGATGAGAGAAGGAGAGCGGGAGGGGAAGAAGAAGAAGACAAAGAGAAGAAGAGGATAAGAGGGAGAGGATAGTAGAAGGAGAACAGGAAAGAGGAACCAGGAATAGGCAGGCCTAATTGAGGAAGGAGCGAGCTTTGGAATTATAGGAAGGAGCTCACATCCAAAAAGGGAAAGCACGAACTGAGTCTCGACAGTTGGCGTTGCAACATAAACAGGACGTCAAGAGTGCATTCAAGAAGAATTGTATATAGAAATTGACGAATCACAGATTGCTTATGGGAATAATGTGGTAAAGTAAATGTGAAAGAACTAGAGGGTGAATTAGATAAAATCAAAGGGAATGATATTTCCTCCATACGAGGGGGAAAAGATAGAAATATTGAAGAGAGCATAGACCGGGATTCATGAGAAGTTCTATGATTCGATAAATTAGAATGGGAGGAACTGGATTAGAGGAGCAGGGCAAGCAAACACTGTGATTTGTCTAATGGAAGATGAGGTGAAAGAAGCAGGAGGTACTATGTGGAAGTTAGCGTGTCCGCAAAGGTGCTGTATGATTTGGCATTAGCAGATTCTCTAATATGCGAACAGAATAGATCCTTGGGACGAATGAATGATACTGATGAACGTGGTGTGGGTGAAACACTCACCTCGGAGTTGGCTGTATTAATATAAATTTTCGAATAATGCCCTCGAAAAGCGTGTCATATTCAGGTTGATAGTTAACAACAATACAGAAATATTCGAATGAACAAACAAATACAAAGAGAGAAAGAACAAGACCCGTCTGTAAAAACCTTTATTCATCGTTATAAAAATCAATCAGTATCCCAGTATAACGATTGCCTGCGTGGTATGTTGTATGTATAGTCTTTTCGCTAAAGATTCGGTATGAAACCAATGATCCGGCCCTAGTGAGGCCGAGGTTTCTGATCCAAGTAGCTGCATAAGTGGTCGATTTGTCTACGTAGGCTGCTCAACCCGGTTGACTGTATAGGGCTATTCAATTCGATTAACTATTAGATTATCAATTTTTCTGCATAGTCTTGCCTGCATGGACCTTATCTGCCCGGAATGCTCCATCTGCTTCCCTGTATAAATTTCAGATAGCTACTCTCTGACCTTGCTAAAGATGGTCTCGGTGATCTTTAGATAACAGCTGTATGACCGATGGATATATCACTGTTGGCCAGGAATCGATAATCTTGGTAATCTGGGTGATAGCACTGTTGATTGATAAAAATGATCGCACAATACCAGATATAGTAAAGAGATAGATTTTTTGAATATATCGATCTCTTCTCCCACTGTCTCCCTGCTGACCTATACGCCTCAGGGGCGTGGAGAGAAGGCCAGACGATGAAATTGAATAAAATGTCGCTCAGGTTACTATAAAAGGCCCACGAACTGTGCACATAGGATTGAATCTGCATGAGATAAATGAATGAATGAAATTTATGGAAGTGGTGAAGGTGAGTTGAGTGCAGTGAGGGAGAAGAGATGCTTCGATCTGTTAGAAAGAAGGACAGAAAGAATTACAGCTTCAAACCGATGTTACAGCAATCTACTATGGCTATACACCATATCTTCTATGTTCTTTATTACTGGGCGTGGTATTTAGCAGAACTGTATCAGGTCAATTGGAATTGGATTTGAATTGAATTCAATCGTCAACCTGATTCGAAGCCCCTCCATACTTATTGTTCCCAACTAACTGCACTTCTCCTTCTCCTTCTCAATCTCCTTCTCTTTGATTTTCTCAGTCTCCTTCCTCCCTTTGATAACGGTGCTGGGGCTGGCGACAAGTGGTGTGTTCGATGGCGCACACGTGCCGGTAACAAGCGCTTTGGTCGGCGTAAGTGCTTCGAGGATAAAGTTATACTGTTCATCATCCAAAGGGGTAGTAATACTGGGATGTTTGCTGTGTTCAAAACTCATGCCTGTCACGCTGGATATGGCACGACTACTGCTCGAAGAATAATCCAGCATTGGAACGTCATCGCGGGATGAGCGGGCACCGCGCTGCTGCCAGGCCTTGGATTCACCTGTCACAAGGGTATCGTTTTCATCCCATTTCGATTCCAGTGCATATGATGACCAATTTTTCGGCAGGGGAAAAGAAGAACGGACTGGTGCTCCGTCCCAAATGTGTATTGGCGGATCGCGTGCAACTTGTCCAACAATAGGTTGCAGAACGCGCAATTCTTTGGAAGGTGTGTGGCCGTGAGATGAATCCGATTCTTCGTGCTTGGTGCTATACCCCATCGAGTTATAGTTTAAGACGGGTTTTCGTCGGGACCACATGTTTGGGTTAGGCCAAGCGATGTTGGAATATTCAAGTATATCTACAAAACATTAACAATGCACGGTAGCCCATGTTCCCTAACTTACTTAGCGGAGCATGCTGAAACGACAGAGCCACCACATATTTGACTCTTTCAAATGGGGGTGAACGATTCGGGCGAGAAAACCCCTCCGCAAGTACAACCTTAATCCTACCATAATAATCACCCGCATCCCAATGTCGTTGTTCCAAAATATCAGCGTGAAATGGAGGAAAGCGTAAAACGTCCTGGTTACCATTGCGATCGATTACTGTCCTTGGTGAGATTCTGCAAAGTTACGCATAAATGTGGCATAAACGCACGGGAACTGAGCTCTGGTGAATATCAGCATACGTACAACTACTTATATCTCAACGATCACCAAACTCACCAATTATATAAGGCCATGCTGCCCGCTGCGAAAAGATGCCACCCCTACCTCCAATCAGTGAATTGACATCTCTAGGCCCTGATCCAGCCCAAAAAGGAGACTCACGCAACGCAATCCCCATCAATAAAGACTCTCGCTTCGAATAGCAGAAGGTCGTCTGGCTGCATCAGACTTTCCATCAAACGACTTGGCTGGGGTTTGGCCCAGCTATGAATAGAAACCTTAAATGGGGTGTCTTTGGGAACGCTGGGGATAAACGTGGTGAGAGTAGGTAGTTGGCCGACATTCCCTGGATGAGAGAAGGGGGCATTCGAACTGAGGATCGGGGAATGATATTTCAAATATGGTGATTCAACATCCCTGGTGACGAAACATTGGGTCTTGAACTCTTGGGCCGGCGCCTTTAAGTCACCGGGGAAGATGAGGATATCCCAATTTTCGTAGCGCATGATTGTTGTTGTTGTTGATGCTGCGAAGGGTAAGGGAAGTTGGCGACGTCAAGTTTTCCAAGAGTTGAAGAAGGCGGGAGAGGGTTATGCTTACTTAGGAAGCTACATGGGAAGGAAGGTACCACTGGAGAGTGACTATACTCCATTCTGCTGTAAATGGCAATAATTACAGTTATGGCCATGGTTGTAGCTATGATTGGGTTTTTATAAAAACCAATGTGATGAGATTGAACATGTATATCGCATAGATTCGAGATAGTCTGCTGCTTGATTTAATCTACGGTCCGGTTTGATAGATATATTGCCTTTTGTTCTTACTACCATCTGGAATCCTCAGATAATAGAAAAACCGGTAGAAGATAGTATAGTAGGAAAGATAGTAGAAAGGTCGGGCGTTTTAAACTAATTCTACAACACTTGTTGTGAACACAACACTTGATTTTTTTCGATTAATATTCGATTAGAACATAGAAAATATTTGACAGGCAAGATGGTGAAGAGACTCCAAAAGATAGTTTATATACCTTGAAATATACCTATCTTTCAAGTTATACTAGGTAGTACTGGACTGGAAGAGGAGAATTATATATAGTAGAGCAACTCAGTCTCATATATGCACAGACCAAGTCTTGGCATGACATCCCTCATCATTGTAGCGAGACAGCTTCAACTCTTACTTCAACTCACCTCGGCTCATTCGTTGCACAACCCCTATCTTCCAGCTGAGACCGGACACACAAGAATCACCGTACTTTATTTCTTCAACGAGGCTTGGTACTCGCTTGGTCCTGTCTCTGCCGATCAGCATCGTCATACCCCGCACCGGCAGTAAGCTAGCTACGTTAGCTATCAGCGTATCAGCGACCCCAGAGTGCACTGGCACATCAAACTCTCTTTCAAGCACAAATACCAGAAATCAAGACCAAGGCCAGGACAAAGACCTGAAACTCAGTGGATACACCATCTCAAAACCCCCGAAGAAAAGCATTTATCAAAATGTCCCAGAACAACATAGATCACGACTCCGATCTGGACGAGGAATTCGAAGACGTCCCCATCAATACATCAAACAATACATCTCAACCTACAAGTCAAAGAAAATGGACACCATCACTATCCCTACCACCTCAACAACCCTCGCCAATCCCAGGCTCACAAGAAGAAACCCAGCTCCGCGGCCGTCTAAGTACTGGCATTGAACGGATAACATATCGCCAAATGAAATCCGAAATGGGCATGGACGCACCAGACACACACATCTCCCACCGAAAATACGAATCATTCGCCGAACTTTCCGCCGAAGTTGAGAATCTCATCGATATGCTCTGGGCATCTTCTTCCCGTAAGTGTCTCCTTCCTCCCTGCCCCATGTACTCCTGTGTCAATATAGGAGGGGGGCGTGGTATATTTTCGCAGAATCACATCTAATATATCTTTGATTCAACCAGCATCAATTCAAACAGAAGGTCTCATAACCTTAGCAGGGATAGTAGAAATGGCATTACCAACGCATCCATTCGATGGACGTACTACGTTATCCCTTTTGCATAAATTCGATCAAGTCTTCGTGGCCTTGTGTACGGGTCTTCACCCGTTGACGGGTGAACCGCTGCTTGAAGCTGGGGATTCAGAGAGGCCGCTTGTGACGCAGACGCAGAAGGTGCGGATTCGGAGTTTGGCGGAGACGACGCGGTTGAAGGTGTTTTCTGTTGTTGGGGAGGATGCGGAGGGGGATGAGGATGCTGAGGGGTGGGTTTTGGAGGCTACGAAGGTTTATGATGGAGTTTTGATGTTACTTGGGGATTCGGGGGATATGTAGAAATCTGCGATAGGTAAAACCTATCAAATACATCTTAAGAAATAGTATTTATTAGTGTGTATCTATGCTGGCAGTAGTATACAGTATGTAAGTAGAAAGTCCTAATTGCGGTCTGGTAGTCGGCATACTCTGTAGATAACTATAGATAGTACACCGAGTACTTTAGGCACCCAATCAGGTAGCAGGATAGCTCTTTAAAGAAATACCTATGCTCTAGTAGAGCATAGGCATACTGTAGTGACTACATGTAGATTCTATTTTTGCAATGCACAATCTAGACCAGTCCCCATCGACTAAATGACTAGTGACTACAGTAGTCAATTGCTATGTACTGAAACTAGCAGAAAGAATCTTCTCGAACGGACTAGTGCCCAAAAGACAGTGGGGATGGGAATGAGAATTCAGGCACAAAAGCCCGGTTTTATCGCATTACGTACCAGGCACCGGGGAGCAGCTGGAGCCGAAAGATCAATTGTAGCGCGAGAAAACAAGAGAATTGGCTGTGTTTCAGTGGTTGTAACGGTGTGTGTTGGAAAGAGGAATACGAGGGGCCCGAAACGGTATTGAACGAAGCGAGTCTGTGCCTTCTCTTTGGATACAGCGTCGCGAACTAGTGTGGATGCGAGCCCTGAAAGTGGAGAACTTCAGCCTCGGCCTGAGCCACGCGGTTCAGTTTTCAGCTACTGTCGTATTCTACTACAGTCAGATCTGACAATTGATTTTTTTTTCTTTTCTTTTCTTTTTTTTTTGTTACTGTGCTGTGTATTCTATACATAGCAGATTTAATTGCTCGAGGGTTCTTCATATAACTAAGGAAATACTTGTAGACTAGGGCTTACCCTACTGGGGAATCTTGTTCCATGGTTCGTGGTCATTATTAAGCTGCTACCAAGGGATCTGTACAAGTTACTTCTGTATACGAGGGAATTGTATACCACGCTCTCTACTTGTATACACAGGGATAATAATGGGGTACAGTAGTACTGTACTATATGTAGTAGATGGCTGCAGGGGTGCATCGAATCCACTAGGTTAAATTTTACTGTACGAAGAATCGATGCAAGGATTCCAAGATCGCTGAATCTAGGATTGAATCTGAGTTCATATTGAATTAAGGAGTATCCTCCTTACTGTACTCCGTACAGACTCTCCGGCTACTCCGTTATTGTACATTTCCCGTCTTCCATACATACATACATACATACATACATGTGTACACAAACCGGTTTCCATTAACCGCACTTCGTCGTGACCGTCTTAGTTACTCCTTCGCACTGACCAAGCCCCGCCACCCATGGATCTGGGTCAGCTGCGGGTGACGTATCGAGTCAGCAAGGATGATGATACCTTGCATATCGACAACTTTATGGTGAGGGCACAGTTGTTTGTATACATATATAGTTTATTGTTCAGTATTCTCTATATTCAGATTCACTACTTATTCGATATTCTGTACTCAGTGTTCGGTCTTTTATCAATGGGTCTCTGTCGATTCACTGTATTCTACTATACTAATACTAATACGTGTACAGCCACAGTAGTTTCTTTCATTCTTTGACGAAAGAGTCAAAAGAATGTACTAACTAGCAGCTACAGTAGTATCATAATCACTTAATATACTCTGTGTACATACTCTGAGATGTCTTATATCAGAAACTATATAGTTGTTATGCAAGGACACTGTGACTGTACACTGTAGTAGTCCCGTGTATACCATACTGTACTGATACCCGTAATACTCTTACTATACAATACACCTCGCGCACTTCTCTCACTTCCCCTCCTCACAAGAGATTTCCATTCTTCACTTCCCCTCTCAACCTATTCTCCTTTCCTATTGTTCCCCTCGGTTTGCGGATTTCGTTCTGTCTTGCGCCGTTCTCGGGAGTTCTGCTTTTCAGGTCATCTAGTCTATCTCCGTCTGTTTTGAGCTTTACTGCGTATTCCAGAAATCCCTTTGGTAAGTCACTTCTCATCAGCCTCTTTCATCATCATCTTCATCACCACCACCACCACCACCACCTCTACCCTCACCCTCCCACTCCCTCTCCACTATCCATCCAGAATCATCCAAGTGAAGCAATCCGCGCATCAAATTTCCCTTCGACTTGGCTCTATCTTGGTTTCTGGGCTACTCATCACCTTGGGATCCGACCGTCTGTGGTATTCACCGTCGCGCGCTGTGCGTTTCACCCAACACTGCCTTACCCGGGATTCCGCGCCGCCCACCACGACCACTCTCATCGGTCGCGTGTCCACCCACCCATCACAGTCGCCATCTGTCGCTACTACACAAATCGTGGTCGCATCTGGTCGCGCTGTGTCGGGTTGATTCTGGGAAAGCAGAAATGTGTGGAGCTGATTGGGGCGAAGACGGTCGCAATCGGGGCCCTGGACGGAAACGGCCGGCGCATACAGCGGACTTCTCCCTCTGCTTTGTACCCACAACGCGGTTTCTCTCAACGACTCCGCTCGGCTCGGCGCATCCGATTTGTCTTGATCAAGCTGTCTTCGGCGATTTTTCTCTACCTCTCGCCAGGTAACTTTCAGCTATCCTGACGGCCCATCTGCCAACTACTTGCTACTATAAGCACGTACGCACGTACGCACGCACATACAACCTCGATCTGTATTGGGTTTAAGGATCGACTTTGCTCAGTGAATTGTTTCACTTGCATCAAAGCTTTCCTTTCCATTGATGGGACCTTACATCGTCTTCACACTGCTCGCCGGATTACATTTGGCATCTATATTCGGGCTTACATCTGCATAACACCGCGCTTCAATTTGCTTCACTTGGATTCGGCTCTGGGCTCAGAATCTTTTTAGTGGCATTTATCTCTAACATCTCTTTCCTCAGGAATTCTAACGTCCGTCTCTTCGTTTCTGGGTTCTTTACGTTCACGGTCTCTCTCTTAACGACTCTACGAACTTTCTGTCGCAGACCGTTTCATATTCTTACGTCGACTTTCGGACAAGGTTAAGCTTTGCAAAATGTCTTTCCAAAACTTCGGTGATTCTTTCCCCAACCAGGCTGATGCCGCCGCTGCCGGCGCTCCCGATGCCGATGCCACCATGGCTGGTCAGCCTGATATCGCGACTGCTCCATTCCAGGGTCCCGCTCCTGGTGAGCCCTCTGCCGCTGTTCCCCAGCAGGGCAACGATGGCAAGACCACTCTCTGGTATGGAAATTCCTCTCCGGATCGGTAATTCGCGGTTACAACGATACTGATCAATTCTAGGATGGGTGAGCTCGAGCCTTGGATTGATGAGAACTTCATCCGCAACCTTTGGTTCCAGATGGGTGAGCAGGTCAACGTCAAGATGATCCGTGACAAGTTCTCTGGGTATGAAACATTGACTCCATTCTACACCAAAAGGATACTAATGTTGGTAGTAGGAGCAATGCCGGATACTGCTTCGTCGACTTCTCTTCCCCTCCCGCCGCTGCCAAGGCCCTCTCGCTGAACGGTACCCCCATGCCTAACACTAACCGGGTCTTCAAGCTGAACTGGGCTACTGGTGGCGGTCTGGCTGACCGCAGGTGAGCATTTAGTTCTCATAGGAAGCTTTGAGTTATCTTTACTGACCCTTCTAGCCGTGACGACCGTGGTCCCGAGTTCTCCATCTTCGTTGGTGACCTTGGCCCTGAGGTTAACGAATACGTTCTCGTCTCTCTCTTCCAGAGCCGCTTCCCTTCGTGCAAGTCCGCTAAGATCATGACCGACCCCATCAGCGGCATGTCCCGTGGCTACGGATTCGTCCGCTTCTCCGATGAGAATGACCAGCAGCGTGCGCTCACTGAGATGCAAGGTGTTTACTGTGGCAACCGCCCCATGCGCATTTCCACCGCTACCCCCAAGAACAAGGGCCCTGGTGTTGGTCCTAACATGGGCGGCATGGGTCCTGGCCCCGCCGGCATGTACCCTCCCATGGGCGGTCCCCCCATGCCCTTCTATGGTGCTCCCCAGCCCATGAACCAGTTCACTGATCCCAACAACACCACCGTCTTCGTTGGTGGTCTTTCCGGCTACGTCACCGAGGATGAGCTCCGCTCTTTCTTCCAGGGCTTCGGCGAGATCACTTACGTCAAGATCCCCCCTGGAAAGGGCTGTGGCTTCGTTCAGTTCGTCCAGCGTCACGCTGCCGAGATGGCTATCAACCAGATGCAGGGCTACCCCATTGGTAACTCTCGTGTGCGCCTGAGCTGGGGCCGCTCCCAGAACAACTCCGGCCCCGCTGGTAGCCCCTACCGTCCCGCTCCCCCGCCTCCTCCCATGTACCCATCCATGGGCATGCCCCCGGCTCACCAGTATGGCGGGTTTGCCCCGATGAAGGTTAGCAGTCACCCCGGCAGCCCGGCCCCAGAACACTCTTGAGTTACAGGCTCGGTCGGCTGACTCTTCTTGTCTCTCCAGTAAGCGTTCCTTTGATTGAAAGCACCAGCAGGAGTTGTTTGCGTCATTCCAATGATGGGTTCCCGTGTTATCATAACAAGTTTGCTATTTTCTCTCTGGTTCCTACCGAGGCTCTCTCAATATGCTCTTATAGCTCTTGATGAGCATCATCTTTCCTCTCGTGCTTTTACGCATTTCCCACCCGAGCGCTATCCTTCTTAGCCAGATATGAGCCTGCTTTTTTACCCTCTTCACGTCTGTACCCCCTTCACCTCAACAACTTGAACAACCCATCTCTTTTTTTTTTCTATCTCTTACTTTCTTCTCTTATCTGATGCTACTGCTGTGTTTTTGTCTTCCTCTCTTCTATTCAGTCTTCTGCGCTCCCACTTTTTCGTATGGACCTCTTTCATCCTTTAACCATCGGATCTGCCTCGGTGACTTGATTTGATTTGATATGAACTGAACCCATTACTCGGAACACCCTAACCTGCTCTCTCACGGTTAAGTTTGCTCTTTCTTTGATTCCTATCGTTTATTCTCTCCCCCCGCTTCTTGGGGCTCCTGTTTGAGCGTAACGAAAGTGCGTATTGTTCATGCGTTTCTTTTTTTTATACTCTTTGGGCAGGCCTTCTGCAAAAGTTCCATTTTTCCATCTTTTCTTCCTCCGACTTCTTTATCCATCCAGTCTTTTTTCTTCACGTTTCATATGTTTTCTCCAAATCAATTTCTCTCTCGCGCCCTCGATGACATCTCCCACACATTCTTCGTCCCGAGCAGCCAAATTGAATTATGTTCGCTTCGAAATTTCGCGTTCTGCTTGCCCATACCCCGACTCTTTCGATTGATGATCTTTCTTTTCTCTTTCGTGTTAGAAATACGGCTTGTACAACGCTTGAATCGGTTCTCTACTTCTTCTCCTTCTCCTTCTCCTTACTTAGTTCGAGTCTTTTGTGTCGTTGTCTGGTTCTCAATCATGCTGTTCGGCTTTTGTATTTGCAGTGTTTTTCACTGCATGCATTTGTCCTTCAAGTCTTGTATTGATTGATGAGTCTTGCACAGTTCGAAAGGATGATTGGTTCTTATCGATTGTGTCGGACTGGACAAAGACCTGGACCTGGACTTGTAGCTTTGATTGGATCTTAAGTTTCTTCTTCTTACTTTTCGCTTTCATTCTTTATTCCTTCTGGGTTGTTTTCATTATTCTGATAGTATTGGCGTGATCGGAGGCTATACTTTTTTCTTGGCACTTGCATTGTATTGCACGGCGGACAACGAGTGTACTTTGTCAATCTTCGTATCGAGTATCGGCGCTGTACTCCGGCGTTTACATTTGGGTTGATCTTGGCAGGTCTTTTTCTTTTTTTTTTTTCGCTGATGGGATGTACGATGGTGAGAATGTATGATGTAGATCTTGCTTTTGTAGAGTGTATTCAGTAATAGAAACATAGCCCTAAAAGGTGGGCCACCCTTGCAATAAATGATCATATCATCGCCTACACCTCCATTATATGAGTATAGTACAAGTCACTGGTTACTACGTAATTGTAACTACATCCATGAATATACTTAGTGGATATTTAGATCGCATTGCATTGGTATAAATTACTTTCTACATAGACGAGGAAATGTAAATTTATATTCACGTCTTGATTTGATATTCGAACATCCATCACTACCATGCATTGATTAGCACAAGTCACATAAACGGGAATAATGAAACCAATATAAAAAAACCTCTCAATCAGAAGGTGAGAAGATATTTTAATGCTGGTTTTTGATGGCATGGCAGACAGCGAACTAGCGCGTCTTGCTACACTGGCCCCAGCGTGCTCATCAGGAGAAGAAAATAACAAAAGACAATTCATCACACCAACTTACCATATACAAAAGTCCAATATCGCAGAACTCCACAAACGCCACGCTGATACCACTCACTCCGGCTAAACAGGCAAACCGAAAATTAGCATATATCCCAATGGGTAAGGTTAGAAGGGATAGTAAATATAAAACTCACCCGAATCTTTCCCCTCCGCTCCTTAATATCCCGTAACTTCTGCTTATCCTCATCAAAAGCCCGAAGTAACTGATTCTGCTTCTCCTTCCTCTTCTCCCGAGACTGAAATCTATAAAAGTCCTCAAGTCCCTCATTCTTCTTCTTCTCCCGTTCAACAAGAGCCCTAAGTTCCTCCTCCCTAGCAACAGAATTAAGTTTCGGTCCATGCGAAACAGTAACGAATCCATCCTCATCAGGTTCAGAAAATTTCCTCGCTTCCTCCCTCCGTCTAGCCTCAGAAACCTGTTCAAAAACAGTCATGAAATCATTCACAGATCGTAAAAGCGCTGCTCGATCCGGATACCGCATTTTCTCATGCGAGATATATCGCTGTAATCCAAGCTCCGCAACACGATCCGATGATACGCCCTGACCCCATTGAATACAAAGTCCCTTTTTCGAAGCCTTGATTGCGGCTTTGAGACTTGTTTCCATACTGGGTTTATCTGCGAAAATGACGATGGCGTGAGAGCCGGATTTATGTAATTTCCGGTTCCAAGTTGAAGGGGGACTGATTTCGTCTAGAATATTTTGAAGTTCGTCTGCGGTTGCGTTGGCTCGTTTGCGTTTTTTGCCTCGGTGCGACGATACGCTTGTTTCTGTTCCTGCGGGTGTACCACGTTTCTTGCTGGGGACATCTTCGAAAATGACTTTTTCTACTCGGCCTGCTGAGAGGGATGTACCGAATAGAGCGCGTAGGTGTGCTTCTGTTGTGTCGATGGGCGTGTTGACTAGGAAGAGGGAGCGGGTGGAGTCTGGATCTGGAATTCTGGGCTCATGGGGTCGGAGGTAGAGGTAGTGGGTTGCTGGTTTGGGGTAGGATTCTGTGCCTGGGAGTTGGAGAGGCAGGGTAGTGTACCCTGCCACTTCCACTGATTCTTTCTTCATTCTTGGGGGGGGATTGGCGTTGTTGGATTGTGGATGCTCCGAACTTTTTTTTTTGAAGGGTTTGCGCTAAAAGTGGATTCTGCCGGGTTTGTTGAGCGGGAGGATGGGCGGTGAGATGTGAGGTATGGTCGGATTAAGAAAGATGATTGAGTATTGAGCTAACATTATAGTCGTCTAAAATATAGCATATCTTATACTTGAAGATATGAGGAATTCATGAAACATCAACTGAAATCGTAGCTTCGTCAAGCATCAGTGCACATCGCTGTTATCTTCGAAGTATTACAACTTGTCAGGATCATTGATGCCACCATTTGTGATAATATAAGTTGCTTCTCGTTCAGGGCAATCTAACACCATTAGAGAAAGAAAAAGCCATACCTTCATGCGGAAGTAACATACCAGGTGAGTCCTGAATCTTGGCCACCCGCTCCTCGCCACGACCCTTGCGAAGAAGCACACGGGTTGTCGACGCATGCGCAAGAACATGTCCACCAACAGGCTTGCGGCCATCAGCTCCAGCAAACAATGCACTAGCACCTGGATCACTCTGAACTTGATTCGTCTGCTCTAGTAAGACACCAGACATTCGAAAGGGCAACAGCATGGCGGCAGTGAACTCAAGAAACTCACCATGAGAACGCAAACATTGAACTCTACAAGTATAAATCAGTCCCAGACACAGCAAACCATAACCTTTGAATATATGAACATACCCTCAGCCATATGAGCCAATTTCATAAGAAACTGATTCAATTTCTGCTGTCGTTCCGCAAGTTCACCCCGACCACAATAATCAACCCGAAAACAATTCATAATCGAATCAATAATAAGTAATCGAAACTGACCACTCGAAAACTCACAACTAAGCGTATTCAACAATTCAAGTTGATGCTCACTATTAAGTGCGCGTGCATAGGCAATATTTTCCTGCGCAGTCTCAGCATCAACCCCGAATCTCTCCGCAATTTGCCCAATTCTCTCCGGTCGAAATGTTCCTTCTGTATCGATGTATGCGACTTTTCCATCGGCTCCGCCGAGGTTTCGGGGTAATTGGGCGATTACGGACATTGTGTGGGAGAGTTGGGTTTTTCCACAGCGGAATTCACCGAATACTTCGCTTATACTCATGCTTTGGAAGCCGCTAGAGGTTGTCAGTGAGGTCTTTTTTTTCATCTTCTTAGATAGACGAGGGAGGAAGTGAATGCTGTACTTACCCGCCTAGGATAGAGTCGAATTGCTTGCTTCCAGTTGAGATTCGAACGACCTTCTTGCGTTGATGAAAGAGTTCCATTGCAGTTATAAAACCAGACGCAGATGGCTGATTCAAATTAGTGTATTGTTTCCCCTTCCGTTTCGCTCAAATGTCTTGGGGTGGATGTTTACCAGGCATTTCTGGATGGCTTCTTTGACCTTTTCAACCTTGACCTCACTGAACCCTTTGATTTTGAGAAGTGTTTTGCGTGTAGCACCGTGGACAGACTGGTAAATTTGATTGTCAGTTCATAATCCTTAAATTAAATTGATGAGAGCTTGACTTACGGTCACGGTGTAGAATCCATTTGCCTTCAGTTTTGTGATATCTGCAGCGCCAATGCCATGCGCTTGAATGCTGTCGATGTCGACGATGAAATTCTGGGCCGGGTATTAGTCTTAACTTAACGAGATGATCTAGGTAAACGTACTTCATCATTGAATTCCTCGTCTGAAATGGAACCAGCCATTGTGATTGATGGAAGAGAAGTGTGAGTGGAAGTAGAAGATTGACTTGACGGGAAGAAGTGAAGTTACGCGGTATCGCAGACTACGCCCGTACAGCAAGACGACAACAACACACTACAACAGCACAGCAATACAGCAGTGCAGCACTACAACTACAAAAGAAATCAATGAATGAAAGATTTGCGTTTTCATGTTCTCAGCACCGAGGATCTTCCACCGAAGGCCATTCCAACACGCTTCGCCAAATTCTCTCTGCAATCCACACATCCATCATCCTCGCCACCTACTTCACCTCTCGTCTCATATCTCTCTCTTCTCTCCTCTCTCCTCGGCCCTAGAAAACCGCAATCAAGAGTAGAATCGAACTTCATCATATCGAGAAAGATCATCCAGGGGGAACAAATAGGACAAAGACGCCAATCATGAGACTTGACTTCTAAAATCAAGTCGGAAGAGGGGTGGGGGTTTCGTGAATCAAAAATAAAAAAAGGGGTAGAGGGAGAAGGGAGGGGGGGGGGGGACTTTTTTTGTTGGATGGTGGTTAAAAGAAAAAAAAAAAGGGGGGGGGGGGGAGAAAAAAAAAAAAAAAAAAAAAAAAAAAAGGAGAAAAAAAAA
>Ga0102593_1000291_pt1 | contig 104661 bp, 104 predicted proteins | sample AraplaCol_mMS_r2_2_FD_76862 | JGI IMG/M metagenome (GOLD analysis project Ga0102593, IMG submission 76862) | Arabidopsis root microbial communities from North Carolina, USA - plate scrape MF_Col_mMS_r2 (SPADES assembly) (version 2) | ecosystem: Host-associated > Plants > Roots > Endosphere...
CATTTGATGTTGGGCCCGGTTCCAATCGTGAGCCCGTATTTCCATCCTACCGGGGGCAACCACCCATGTCAGATATTGCTGAGGCAATGCCTTTGGGGAAACCGTCCGCGATTACTCCATGTTCAAGAGCAGTCATAGCCGGTGCGCAGGGTAAAGATCCTGTCGAACCGTCTTTCGGAAGGCCAAGATTGCCTGCGGGGAGGGCTTCTACCTAAATTGCGGGCAAGCGCCTTGTCCAGGCGTAGATGGAGCAACGTGACATCGCCTTCGGGACTGTTGTGAACTGCCTTACCAGCCATAGCTGAAGGTAGCGCCACTGCCGTTATCCCCATCTTGCACCACGTCGGTTTCAGTATTTCGCCCATACTGGAAAATGCCATAAGCATTGTAGTTGCCATTCTGCCGCAAGGTTGCGGAATGACCATTGCCCCTCTGCCGGATGAAGCCGAGATTGCCACGGCCAGCCTGAGCGATGCCAGCCGCATTGCCCCGGCCCAGCTGCCGAATGTCGGCGTCTTTCAGGCCGCGGTAGAGCGAATAGACGCGCAGTCCGGTTGAAAAAAGATCCGCATCCTCGGCATTGCCCGGGGCGAGATTGACCGAGATCCGGCCGCCGGCATAGGCTGGAGCAGACAAGGCTACCAGCCCTAGGCTCCCGGCAAGAAGAGTGACGGTAAGCATCTTAAACACGTTGCGGGTCATCCTGATCTCCATTTGCCGGCTGCCTTGGCCGATGATCAACCTTCGCATCTTTCAGCTGAACCCAGTCGGAATTGCCCGTTCAGTTGTTGTTCAGTCGTTTCAGCCTGATCGAAAGCAAAAGGGCGCCGAAAGCCGGCGCCCTTTTAGAGGGATTTGCAAAGTGTGGAGGCCGTTCAGTTGCCACCGATCTGCTTCGTGCAGCTGAAACTCTTGCCCCCGATCACGACATCCAGTGTCGCCCGGTATTCGGCTCCCTTGGAGTCGAGCGAGACGGAGCTAAGAATTGCCGCATGTCCCGCTGTGGCATCAAAATCGCCACTCTGGTTGATCGCGGAGCTTCCAGCGCCTCCTGATTTCTCGACATGGAAGGTGTAAGTCCCGCCGACATGCTTGTCGGCGTGGATGAGTGCATCCAGTCTGACCATACCTGCTCCAGGCGTTGCTTTGATTTCACAAAGCTGCGCCCCGTCAGATTGGTTGGCAGTCGTCATGGCCGCAACGGCACCGACGGGAAGCAGAACCAGCGCAAGAATGGCCATCAGGCGGCGTGGATGTTTGATGCTATTTGGCATGGGTCGTCGCCCTTGATGGTCTGCTGTTGCGATCTTGACCGCTTTCGCGTCACCGAGCAGCCGCTTACGGGCAGGCCTGGACGAAGGCCGCGACATTGCCGTTGCCACCCTGATTGACATTGGCGCTGCAACCATGGCCGACCTGAACGCCAGCTGCGATGTTGCCATTGCCGTCCTGGGTAAGGATGGTCGTGTGGTTGGAGCCAAACTGGCCGATGCCGGCTACGTTGCGGTCGCCGTTCTGATAGGTGGCGCCGTAGTTGTCATTGCCTTCCTGACCCACAGCCGAAAGATTATGGCGGCCATATTGACGGCCGACAATCCGGTTGTAGCCACCGTTCTGGTAGGTTCTGATCCGGTTTCCGTGTCCTTCCTGCGCACCACCGGCAGAGTTCGACCAGCCATATTGTTCGATACGCACTTCGTTGGCCATGGCGGGGGCTGCGGCGGTGAGGCCAACGAGAGCGACGAGTGCGGTTGCAATGAAAGACGTGCGGATCATGACTGTGTGTCTCCTCAGGCGGATAGGACCGCGGTTGAACGTCTTTCTTTTAGAACCGCCCTTTGCAACGGAAGCTGAAGGCACCATTCAGTCGGGGTTCATTCGCAGAGATCGGCGCCCGCCTCCTCGCAATTGAATCGGTAAACAGGCCTATTTCAAATGGGATGCTCCAGCGGTCGCTTTCGATTGTTCATTTTCACGTGCCCGCACCAAATGGGCCTCCGTGACTGAAACTGCTAAACTCCTCTCGCGAATTTTACCTGGCGATTTCATGCTCGGGGCAGGGGAGGGCTTCTCAAAGCCCCGAGGCCTTAGTGAGATTGATCTGGAAGCGATGGCACGTAGCGCTCTCGTCGACTTTGGCCGAGGAGGCAAGGCCGGCATGCAGGGCGTGGCCTGAAAATTTCTGCTCCTGTTCGCTCTCGGAAAGATCGTCGTAAAGCTTCAGTTGGCAGAACTTGCCACTCGGTTGGGCGTGCATCTATCGCCTTGCTCGGCCTGCACGGTGGCTATGCAGGTGCTCAATGCCGTCGCGCAGTTCGAAAGGGATTTGCTGATCGTGCGGACGCAATCTGGTTCTCAGGCGCGTAAAGTCGGAAGGAAGGGTTCTCGGCCATCCGCAGCATGGGATCCCGCGGGCGGCGATCATGTCGCGCGCCGCGGCGAGATTGATGTAGTCCGGCATGGTCAGCTCAGTCGGATAGCGAGAGGTCGATCGACACGACGAGCGGCTCCGGCATGTTCCATAATATCTATTACGCCGCATTTTGAGATGATATAACATTACATATAGGTGCATTCCAACCGCGAAACGCGCTCGAGCCTTTTCAAAGGCAGCGGAAGGCATAGACCACGCTTGAAACCTTCGCCGGCGCCTAGTATATGCACGTGTATATACATGAGAGCCCAATATGCCCAATTTCCGACATCAAGAGCCTATCTCCCCACGGGAGGCCAAGCTTTTCAGGAACAACAAGAGTCAGGCTGTACGAATCCCGGCTGACTTTGAGCTACCCGGCGACCGGGTGATGATCCACCGCGACGGCAATCGGCTCATTATAGAGCCTGTGCACCGCAAGAACCTCCTGGAAGTACTGGCAGGTTTGGAGCCGCTTGGTCCTGAGGATCAATTTCCCGAGGTCGACGATACCCTGCTTCCTGTGAAGGCAATCGACCTGTGAGCAGGCTTTATATGCTGGACACCAATATCGTGTCTGAGCTTGCCCGAAACCCGAGGGGCGTCGTCGCTGAACGCATCGCCGAGGTTGGACCCGATGCAATCTGCGTCAGCATTATCACGGCGTCGGAATTGCGCTACCGGTGCGCCAAGAAGAGATCGCCCAAACTTCTCGCACAAATCGAAGCTATCCTTGGCAGCGTAGCGGTCCTTGCGCTGGATGTGCCCGCAGACGCAGAGTACGGCGGCATCCGAGCTGAACTGGAGGCCGCTGGCAAGCCAATCCGTCCGAATGATCTGTTCATCGCCGCCCACGCCTTTGCCGTCGGAGCAGTCCTGGTGACGGCGAACACGGACGAGTTCACGCGTATTCGCGCTTTGCAGGTCGAGAACTGGTTGGCTTGAATGGGCCATAGGTCATTGGAAATTCTGATGCCGACTTGGCGCATCGTTCTTGCCTCAATCCGGCCTCACAACCCGGAGCCATCGGTAGGATCGTTCGCCGATGCAACGTGGGGCAACCGATGGAATTCAGAGTAGAACATGCGGGCATCAAAGATCGTGGCATTCAAGAGCGTACCCCGCCCCGTAAACGGTGCGAATCCTCAGATTGCTGAGTCCTGCAAACGCTTTTCGTAGCCGGCCGATATGCACGTCGACCGTCCGGCTTTCCACAGCGCACGGATCCGGCCAAACGGCCTCGATGAGTTGCGCGCGGGTACTGATCTGCCCCTGCCTTTCCAATAGGAATTTAAGGATTCTCATCTCCATTGGCGAAAGCGCAATTCTCTTGCCTGAAACCACAACGGCATGCGTCGCGAAGACAATCTCGGCGGCCGCAGCACAGTTTGGCAGAGGGGAAACCTCCGATCGCGAGCTTATGCCTTGCAGAAAAGCGAGAAGCTTTGAAGGCGACAAAGGACGCGCGATGCCTTCGTCGAGCCCCGCCTTGATCAATTGCAGGTGCTGGGTCCGCGTGTTCTCGCCGATAAGTGCACCCACCGGAAGGCCGGAATCCTTCAAGAGCTGACATAGCGGCGCAACATCACTCAGCCAGGCTGCACAATCGAGGATGACGGCGGAAAGCTCTCCTGATGCGCAGGCGTCCACGACATCGTCGTCATTTACAGCAAGATGCGCCTCGAACCCCTCACTACGCAGGATATGCGCGAGGAGCAGATAAAGCTCGGCGTTCTGCGAGCAAACCAGAATGACAGCAGCCATGTCGATTGCCTTTTCCTTGCCTTACGAACGCAAGCTCAACTCGGCGCGAACTCGCCACCGTTGACATCTATGATGGCGCCATTGACGAACCCGGCATCCTCCGATGCCAGGAACGCGATCACTGCGGCGACGTCGTCCGAAGCACCGAGGCGACCGGCCGGAATACGGGCGAGCGCGTCGATGTTGGCCTTGCTTTGCGGGGAGCCGGTCAGAGGCGTCAGGATGCGACCTGGCGCCACGACATTCGATGTTATGCCATAGGGGCCATATTGAGAAGCCAGTACGCGGGATAGTCCTGAAAGTGCGGCTTTGGACGTCGCATAGCTCGCGCCGGCGATCCGTGGTCTTGTCCGGCCTGCAAGAGATCCGACGAATATGACGCGCCCATAACCTTTTTCCTTCATCGCAGGCAGAACTGCCCGACAACACAGCATCGCCCCCGTCAGGTTGACGGCGAGCACGTCGTTCCACTCTTCAAGGGTAAGGTCGGCGACGTGAAGAGGGCCATCGGGACCTTTTGGCGATATTCCCGCGTTGCAGACGAGGATCCCAGGCGTGCCCAAGACATGGACGACTACGTCGAAAAAGGAGTTAATTGCCGCCGGTTCGCGGAGATCAACCTTTCTTGCAAGCGACCGTTCCGGTCCAAAAGTCTTGGCAAGCGCGGCGCCTGCGGCCATCACGCTTGCTTCGCCATGGCTGAAGACGGCAACCCGATGACCGGCCCTGAGCAGACGAAACGCAGTGGCAAGACCGATCCCGGTCGTGCCACCACTGATGACCGCAACACGCGGTATGCCCGGGCTCATGCTGCCTGATCCATTGCAGCAAATAGCGAAATGGGTGGATGGGCATCGGCCTCCGTTATCACCTCGATCAATAAGGGGCCTTCTTCATGCAGACCGCGCTCGAGGTATCGAGGAAGATCGGCAGGATCGGAGATACGGACTGCCGAGCAGCCGCAAGCTTCGGCAATCTGCCGATGATCGACATCCGCGAAGCTGCAGGCGGTCGTGAAGCTGCCGAACTTGACAGTTTCAGCATCACGCTGGAAGCCGAGGATACCGTTGTTCAAAACGATGATGAGTATGGGAAGCTTGCATCGCACCATAGTCTCCAACTCCGCCCAGCTGTGGGCGAAGCCGCCATCCCCTACGATGGTGACGACCGGCTTATCCGGCTTTGCCGCTTTCGCGCCGAGGGCAAGTGGCAGGCCCCACCCAAGTCCGGCAAGGCCCCGCGGCGACAGGAAGCGCATACCGGGAGAAAGGGCCCGCAACTGGCCGGCTATCCACATCGAGGAGTAGCTCGCATCGGAAACAACGGTCGTTTCTGCTGTCAGCACTTGCTGCAGTTCGGACATGACGCGCTCGGGACGTATCGGACTGTTCTCCGAGCCAGCGACGGATTGCCGCTCCGTGTCAAACGCGCGCCAGAAACCAGCGATCCGAGCCGTCAACTCGTCGCGCTGCGATGCGCGGTACGAGAGATCGCGTCCGGCAAGCGCGCTTCGAAGCGCGCTGATGGTTTCGGCCGCGTCGCCTGTCAACCTGAGCGCCTCGTAAGTACGCCCGATCTCGGTGGGGTCGACATCGATGTGGATGACGGATGCGGAAAAGGGAATTTGGCGCCAACTATCGGTGCCATTCTGGTTGGTTCGTGTCCCGACCAGAATGACGAGATCGGCTTCTTCGACGAGCGCGAGTGTGTGCCGTCCAAGCGATCTCGGCCCGACGAGAGCGCCGAGAACGCCAGCCGACAGCGGGTGGAATTCGTCGACCGCGCCTTTTCCCATATTGGTCGTCAGCACGGGAAGCGAGGCTTCGTCCTGCAGCGCCGAAAGCTCGCCGGCGGCATGGCTTGCATGGACGCCCCCTCCGGCAATGACGATAGGCGCGTGGGCAGCGGCAATCATCGAGGCCGCGCGCTCGATCTCGCGATCGCGCGGACGCAGCCGATCGAGCGGCCAGTGGCCGAGGACAGCCTCGCGCCGAAAAGCCGAAGGGGCTACCTGCTCCCGCAAGAGGTCGGCAGGGAGCAGGAGAGCTGCCGGTCCTGGCCGGCCCGAGGCGGCCGCCGTGAAGGCGGCATCGACATAATCGTCGATGCGCTCCCCAACGATCACCTTGCGAACCCACTTCGTGCAGGATTGGAACAGGGTAAGATGATCGAGCTCCTGGAATGCATTGCGGTCAGCCTGATCTCGTTCGACATCCTGGACGAGAGCAACGACCGGAACGCTTGCCTTCAGCGCTTCGGCCAGCGGCGGAACGAGAAGCGTTGCGGCAGGTCCGTTCTGTGCTGCTACCACGCCGATCTTGCCGGACAGGCGTGCGTAGCCGTCGGCCATGGTCCCTCCCATGTTTTCCTGGCGATAGGCGACCTGACGGATGCCGATTGCTTCGGCCGCGAGGATAACCGCCGAAGGCAGGCTCTGAGCAAAGATATGGGTGACGTCGTGCCTCTTCAGGGAAAGGGCGATCCGCTCGGCGACGGTTAGATGATCAGTTGCCATGGTCACATGCCTGCTTCGGTTGGGGTTGCTTCAAGGATTGAAAGGAAGTCTGCAAAGGCTGAGATGACCGCGTCACCGTCAGCAGTCGTCATTGCCGTCGAAAGGCACGCCGCAGCACCATTGGGAAGCAGGATGCCGCAGTTGAGGAAATGCCTGGAGAGGCGGCCCATCAACTCGGCCTCTCCCGGCGCGAGATACGCTTCGCGGAAGTCCGTTGGCTGCTTTCCTTTCGGGTGGATGCGAAACAAGGATGCAGCCCCCGTCACGCTGAAGGCTGCACCGTGGCGCTCGATTTCCCTTCGAAGCCCGGCGCGGATGCGATCGCCAAGACTCTCGAGTGAAGCGAAAGCACCATCCGTCATCGCTTCCATGGCGACCCGGCCGGCGACCATCGACACGGGATTTGCCGAAAACGTGCCGCCTTGCGGCAGCAGCGGCTTACCGCTGTCGCTTGCGAACACGCGCATTACCTCTTTGCGGCCGCCGATCGCCCCGACAGGAAACCCTCCACCGATGATTTTGCCGGCCGCGATCAGGTCGGGGTGGAGACCATAGCGGGCTGAAGCCCCCAAATATGACTGCCGCAGATTGAGGACCTCATCGGCTACGATGAGAATTCCGTATTGCTTCGCAATCGCCTCGACAGCAGCAAAAAAGCTCGGCTCCGGAGCAATCAGCCCGGCGCGGCTTGGCATCGGATCAATCAGGATACAGGCCAGCGACGGGGCAGCCGCAGCGATCCGGCGCTCCAGATCCGCGATATCGTTGAAGCGGATCACGGTTACCTCCTCACCTACCGAAGGTGGCATACCGCGATAGGCGGGTACGGCCAGCGACTGCGGTGGGTCGTTCCACATGGCCGGCGACACCGCCTGCCCCGTTTCCGCCCAATCGTAAGCGCCGTGATAGGCACCTTCGATCCGGGCGATGCCTGGCCGGCACGTAAAGGCGCGAGCAGCCTTGATCGCAAACATCACAGCCTCGGTCCCGCTGTTGACGAAGCGAATATGCTCGAGCGCTGGAATGCGCTCGATCAACAGCTCGGCCAGAGTGATCTCGTGCTCAGTCGGGTTGGCGAAACACGTTCCGCGATGAAGCAGATCCGCAACCGCATCGGCAACTGGAAGAAAGCCATGGCCGTGTATCAGCGTCGTGAAATTATTGTTGAGGTCGAGAAGGCGATTGCCGTCGACGTCGATGAGATAGGCGCCTTCCCCGCGTGAAATGTATAGCGGGCTGGGCTCGTGATCGACCGTGACCCGCGTGATCCCGGTCGGAAATACGCGACGACCCCGTTTGAAGAAATGTTCGGATCTCGACCGGGGAAATCCCCGGCCGCTGCGAAAGACATCTGGGTGAAACATTCTGATCTTCTCCGGCCAACGCGGGTCGCGGCGCAACCCTTCATAATTTTGTTATAACAAAAATCATGAACCCGAAGAAGTTGCAACAAAATAATCTGGCTGCCTTTGCTATTGCCGCCTGAGACGCTCCTGCGCGGCCTTCTTCAGGCGCCGGTAGCCGTCTCGAATGTCGTTTTCCATTGCGGCACGGACTGCAGAAGGGTCTTTGTCCACCAAGCCCTCTATCGCGGCCAAGTGGTTGTGGACACCGTATTTTGCTTCCGCGAACTCGGGATAGAGGTCGTGGAACGAGGCCCCCACCCTTAACCACAGGGCTTCAATGGTCGAAAGGAGGTGCGGCATCTCGCACAGCCGATAGATCGTGAAGTGGAATTCCTTATTGTCGTGAAGAGCGTCGGAGTAGCGCTTTTCGTCGAGCGAGAACGTGATTTTCTCCTGCAGCGCCAGGAGCTTGTCAACGACGTCATTGGTTGCGCGAAGCGCGCCTTTTTCGGTCGCCAACCCTTCGAGAGCAAGCCGCATCTGCGTGACTTCATAAAGCGCCGCAAGATCGAGATGCGGGACGATGACAGTTTTAGGACCCACCATGACGAGCGCGCCCTCGAAGACCAGGCGGTTGATCGCCTCGCGCGCAGGCGTGGCGCCAACATTCAACATCTCGGCAACCGAGCGGATGGGCAACTTATGACCGGGCTTGTAGGCACCACGTGTGAGTTGCTCCTTGATCGATGAATAGGCGAAATCGCTGAGACGTCCAGACTGCAGATCCGACGCCGGCGATTCCTCTCCGGTTGTAGTTTCGTTCAATTTTGACCCCCAAGCGTTGACATCTTCACATTTTTGTTGCAACAAAAATGGAATAGACGAAAAACGATGCCGTAATGTGACAGCATAACGGTATCGCAACTATTCGCAACGCCCTGGCCCCGGAAGGCCACGCCCGAAACAAGCTGCCGGTCTTGCCGGCATGACACCCACAGCACCCGGCGCCGCACGAGCGGAGCCGGGAGGTTTCAATGCGTGCCAAAGCACGCAAATGAGGAGATATCATTTTGATTGGTGCGCCTGTTTTTATCGATCGCATAGGCAAGGTCTACGGCAGCCAGACTGCCGTTGGCGCAGTGACCTTGGACATTTCGGCAGGCGAATTCCTGTCGATCCTCGGGCCGTCGGGATCAGGCAAGACGACGCTTCTGACAATGATCGCCGGTTTCGAAAGCCCATCTGCCGGACGTCTCGTCATTGGTGGGCGCGATGTCACGGCCATATCGCCCGATCGCCGTAATATCGGGATGGTCTTCCAGCGTTATGCCCTGTTCCCGCATCTGACCGTCGCCGAAAACATAGCCTTCCCGCTGAAGATGCGCGGCATCCGCAAAGACCTCAGGGCCGAACGCGTTGGCCGGGCGCTCGACCTCGTTCAACTTCCAGACTACGCCAAGCGCTACCCTCACGAACTGTCCGGCGGCCAGCAGCAGCGAGTGGCAGTCGCGCGAGCAATCGTGTTCGAACCGCCTGTTCTCTTGATGGACGAGCCACTCGGAGCGCTCGACAAGAAGCTGCGCGAATCCATGCAGATCGAGATCAAGCAGTTGCAGCGGCGCCTCGGCGCGACGGTCATTTACGTGACGCACGATCAGGAGGAGGCGTTGACGATGTCCGACCGGATCGCGGTTATGGCAAAGGGACAACTCGCGCAGCTTGGAACCCCGGCGGACCTTTACTGCAATCCGCAGAGTGCCTTTGTCGCCGATTTCATCGGCAAGATGAACTTCCTGACCGGAGAATTCCTGGGGGAGACCGCCGACAGCCGGACGATCAGACTGGGTGACGACGTGGTCATCGATACGCCGGGCGCTGTAAATGGTTTCGAGAGTTTGGCAAAAGCAGGCGATCACGTTCGGCTCGCGTTGCGGCCAGAGCGCCTCGGCCTTGCATTGCGAGGCACCGGGGGAAAGAACGCCCTTCCCGGCCGGATCGAAACGTCGGTCTTTGCCGGCTCCTTCGACCTCCATCTCGTTCGCACCGATTTCGGAAGCGGAGAGATCATTCAGGTGCAGATCCCTGCCGATGGAAAGAGGATGCCCTTTGCAATGGGGACACCGGTGGATGTCATCGCCGAACGGGACGGCCTACGGCTCTTTGCGGTCGCGGAGGCATGAGATGACCATGGCCGTCGACAATCTACCCCTTGCACCAACCCGTCCAGCAAGCTGGTTTTTCTCACGCTCGGCACGCCGGTATTCGCACGCGCTGACGCTCCTCTTGATTTCGCCGTTGATGCTCTTGCTGGCCGGAGGCTTCATCTATCCGATCGGGCGGCTTGTCTCTCTGAGTTTCATGGCGTCCGGATTCACGCTGGAGCACTACGAGCGGATCGTCAGCGAGCCACTCTATTTGGAAGTTCTGCTTCGCACGCTGCAGACGGGTGCAATCGTAACAGTGGCGAGCCTGCTGCTTGGATATCCGGTTGCCTTTCTCATGGCCCGCACCAAAGGCAAGACGGCGATAATCGTATCGGCAGCGGTGTTCGTACCGCTATGGACCTCAGTGCTGGTGCGATCCTACGCCTGGATCGTGCTCCTCCAGCGAAACGGCATCGTGAATGGTCTTCTGATCGAGAGCGGCCTCATTAGCAGCCCTTTGAAGCTTATTTACACCGAAGGCGCCGTGATCCTTGCTATGACGCATGTCCTGATGCCCTTCATGATCCTGCCGATCTACAACGCTCTTCGCACTATTCCTGCCGAGTACGCCCAAGCCGCCCGCAATCTCGGTGCCGGCCCGATCGGCGCGTTCATGAGCGTGACCTTGCCGCTCAGCTTGCCCGGAATCTTTGCCGGCTGCGTCATGTGCTTCATCCTGGCGATCGGCTTTTATATCACGCCGGCACTCGTCGGCGGGCCTGGAGCATTGATGATGGCAACGCTGATCGGTCAGCAAACCACCGTCCTGCTTGACTGGCCATTTGCAGCAGCGCTCGCGACCATCCTTCTGACCACGACGCTGGTCTTTGTCCTTGTGTTCCGCAAGGCGCTTTCCCTCAGCAAAGGAATGAACAGTGTCAACTGAACCCGTAGCCATTGCCCCATTCGCAGCCTATCGCGTCAACGGCACCCACCGACCTTACGGCAAAGCGGCCTTGCGGCTCCTTGGCGGCCTCTTGATCGGAGCAATCCTGTTCTTCCTGGTTCTGCCGACCCTGCTCGTTATCCCGATTTCGCTGAACGACAGCAGCTATATCGAGCTTCCGCCGAAGGGTCTGACGCTTCGCTGGTATGTCGACTTTCTCTCCGATCCGGACTGGTGCGCGGCAACGATCTTCAGTCTGAAGATTGCACTGGCGACGACGATTGCCTCGACGGTCATCGGGACATTGGCGGCCATCGGGCTCGTGCGCGGCAATCTGCCGGGAAAGACCCTTCTGCAGGCATTGTCGCTAGGGCCGATGATCGTTCCCCATGTTGTCTTTGGCGTTGCCCTCTATCTGGTTTTTTCCCCGCTCAGCTTGACCGGTAATTTCTCAGGCTTCCTCACCGCGCACACCGTGCTTGCGGTACCCTACGTGATCATCACCGTGTCGGCGGCACTCGAGCGCTTCGATACGTCGCTCGAGCTTGCCGCACTGAATTGTGGGGCAAGCCGGAGCCGCGCCTTTTTCAGCATTGTGCTTCCTAATATCGCGCCGGCGGTGGCTGCGGCTTCGGTCTTTGCGTTTCTGGCGTCATTCGATGAGGCGACCGTCGCCTTCTTCATTTCCGATACCGGCGGCAAAACAATCAGCCGCAAGATGTTCGAGGACATCGATTTCAATCTCACCCCGGTCATAGCAGCGGTTTCGACACTGCTCGTTGCAGTATCGCTGCTTCTCATGGGGACCATTCATCTCCTTACCGGCCGCGGGGAGGATTAACGTGGCCCATAATCGGACGAAGGAATACGCGATGATAGAGCGAACCAAGATCAAGCCTTTGCTGCTTGCGGCTTGCCTCGTGTTTGGAGGTGCGGCGGCGGCGCAAGCCGGGGAACAGGTCATCGTTGCGACCACAGGCGGCGCCTATGATGCGGCGCTTCGAAAATTCTGGTTCGAACCGTTCACCGAAAAGACCGGCATCAAGGTTGTTTCGGTCGCAGCAACGAATGCCGAGATGCGGGCGAAAGCTGCGGCTATGGTGAAGACCGGCAATGTAACCTGGGACCTTTACCCGGACGGCGAGATCCAGGCGAGTGCTGAGGCGCATCGGCTGACATCTGAAGACCTGACCGAGTTCTGCAAATCCTTCCAGGGCCGTCCGGACCTGGTCGGGGATGCCTGCATCAGCGGCGGGGCCAGGCTGTTTTCCACCGCAACGCTGATGGCCTACGACCCGACTGCCTTCAAGGACGGAAATCCGTCGAGTTGGGCCGATATGTGGGACCAGACAAAATTTCCCGGTGGTCGCTCGTTTCCAAACTTCGACGATCCATGGCGGGTCATGGCTGCCGCACTGCTGGCCGATGGTGTTCCCCGCGATAAGCTCTTTCCGCTCGACGTTGAACGCGCCCTCAATAAGCTCGACGAGATCCGCCCGGCTATATCGCTCTGGTGGAAGACCGGCGACCAGAGCGTTCAGGGCTTTCGCAACGGCGACTACAGCATCGGGCAGATCTGGCTGACACGCGCAAATACACTGAAGGCGGAAGGACGCCAGATCGGCTGGTCCAAGCAGGCCTCGTTCCTCGTCGGCGATCGCCTGACAATCATCAAGGATGCACCGAACCGCGCAAACGCTTTGAAGTTGGTCGGCTACTGGCTTGACCATCCGGAGGCGCAGGCCGGGGTGTGCGACGAACTCCTTTGCACGCCGCCGAGCCGCAAGGCGATTGACTTGATGTCGCCGGCTGCACGCGCGGCACTGCCGAGTGATGATGATATCCGGAATTACATCGTCATCCCGGACGCCAAATGGATCAACGACAACGCCGCGATGATGCTCGAGCGTTGGAACGCCTGGATCCGATGATCCATCCATCTCCGGGCGGCGTTACCGCCCGGAGGGGTGGAAATGGTTCCTTACCCCTTGAGAGCACGGTTGATGGCAACAGCGACGGCGCGTACTTCGGCAGCCGTGTGGCCGGCCGTCGGGCATATCCGCAGCCCCGCCCTTCCCTTGGCCACCGTTGGAAAGAAAATGGCCGACGTGTAGTAACCGGAATCGAGCACCAGTCTGGCAGCGCCGATTGCCGCAAGCTCGTCACCGACGACAACGGTCCTGATCGGGAGACGGGACCCCGACTGTGCGGTCGGCACCAGTTCGTCGAAAAGAGAGATGTATTCTGCGAGCGCCCTTTGCCGCACGCCCAATTCCGGTGTGCGATGGACCGACTGAGAGGCGAGAGCTGCACCGATCGCCGCAACATTGATCGAGGCCGAGAAGGCATGCGCGAGAGCAAAACGCCGGAAGATCTCTTCCTGGAACGCCGTAGCGAGCATTAGCATGCCGCCCGAGGCTCCGAAGCCCTTTCCAAGAGAGGCTGCGATGATCGTCCGGTCACCGAGACCGTCAGGCATTTGCGAACGGGCAAAACCCTCGCCTCTTTCTCCGAAGATCGATATGCCGTGAGCATCGTCGATATAGAGGAAGAGGCCGTATCGGTCCTGCAGCTCGCGCAACTCCTTGATCGGGGCGCAGCCACCCATGGAATACACACCGTCGCAAACATAGGCGACCGTATCGTTCTGGCGGCAAATTTCTTCGAGCGCCTGAAGATCGTTGTGACCTATAGTTCGAACCTCGCATTCCTCTGCAACGACGGGCTTGTTGAAGGCGAGCGTTGCATGCGCGAGACGGTCGAACACCATGACCGGTTTTTTGCCGGCCGTGAGAACGCCGGACGCAATCAGCGGAAGCGCGCTCAAATTGGCAGCAAGCACCGTTGTGTAAGTGATCACCCTCGCACCGAAAAGATCGGAGAGAGCATCCTCGAGGTCTCCGAGGACTGCGAAATTCAGCCGCGTACGGGCGCAGGACCAGTGCAGCGTTCCGTAACGCCGGACCGTTTCGATTGCGCCTTCGATAATTGAGGGGTGATTGTCGAGCCCGAGATACGAGCAACGGACGAAGTCGACGACACGCTCTGATCGGCGCTCCCAAACCGGCAGTTCCACCGCTCGACCGTCGGACGGGTGGACATAGAGGGCCATCAGGCCGTCGAGATGGGCGGCTGCAAAGTGCGGACTTGCGTGGCTGATCAGGCCCGCGGTGTTTCTGTGGGATGTTTTCGCCGATCCGGCGCCCGATACTGCCTCTTGCATATTGTCCTCCCAGTTGATTCCATACTATTCACGCTATGCGCGTACTCTGTGTTTATGCAACGAAGGAGACAGCAAATTTTCGGGAAGTTTCGGTGAACATGTGAACGTAGCGAAGTCATATGTTTCAGGTGATATCGATTGCGTATCCTTCCTTTGGCACGGTGCGGATCACATCGCGGCCAAGCGCCCGCTTCAACGCCCGCCGGAGGCGGCCGATATGAACATCGACCGTCCGCGGCTCGACGAAGGCTGATTTCGGCCAAGCGACGGCGATCAGTTCCGTGCGGCTGAGAACGCGCCCCGCGTCACCCATAAGAGCGCTCAGCAGACGAAACTCTATCGGGCTGAGATTGACCGGCATACCCCGTACCAGCACACGCCGGCCGCCAACGTCCAGCTTCATATCGTCAAATATTGGAACGAGGTGGCTAGGCATCTCGTCGGAAGAATTGCCTATTTTATCGTGAAGGTAAGACAGTAGCCGTTCCGGTGGTAACGGCCTTGCAAAGCTCTCATCGACATCGGCTTTCAGTATGTTGAGATAGGCGGCCTTTTCGGCTACGAGCGCGATGAGTGTGAGGTTCTCTGCAAGCCCCTTTTCCGCAAGCCCAGAGGCGATATCAGTCAGGACTTGCGAACCCGGCTGGCAGTCGACGATGATGGCTGCAGCGCCGCGCTCCGCAGCGGTCATCACGGCCTCGTTTGGAATATCGACCAGCACCGTCCGGTATCCGGCCCCCCTCAAGATGTATGACAGCATCAAATAATAGTCGGCATCCCGAGATACTATCGCCAGAAGTGCGCTCATCGGCTCGATCCGCCAGCCATTGAGCCCGTTCTCGCTATTTTTGATACGACAAATTTATCACTGAATCGCCTCATTCTGGGTAACGCCTCAAGCCTTATGTGTAGACAGCCACTGAAAGAATCGCAAAAGCGCTCTCATTGCGGGTATTTTTATAGCTTGCTTTTCTATTTTGTTACAACATAATGTTGCGTGTGAGAAGCACTTCGCGCTGAAGCGCAATTTGCCAGGGACGGCACGTGATCGTGGCCCACTCGGTGGGATCGACGTCCGGCATGAATTGATGGCCTGTTTCCGGACGGTAACGGGGCTTTCTGATGCGCGAAACGTTCGAAGGGTTCTCAGCCGGCTGCGCCGCAGCCACACCGGATTTTTGGAGTGATGCAGATGTTGGGGACATAAGTGCTGCTGTCCGTTCGATTTACGGACAGCATGCGAAAACAGCGGCCGCCTGGTGTGCTATAGGCGCGCGCTCCGACGGTCGGTCAGGCGATTTCAAGTTTTGGACCCGGGTTTTCGAGCTTCTGGGGACAGAGGAGATTGTGGAAATCTGAAAGCAAAGGCCAGGGTCATAGACTTTCAACGTGACGTCGCATGCGTATTCGGTCCGACGGCATTCCGAGGACGGGACGCGTAGCCGTGGGGCTCGCTTTGCAATATAGAACGCGGTGCGGGTCGCGGACGATCCCGTCGGAATGTGTCTCGCACTGGGCTATGACCACTACTTTTCGCCCTTCATCGTGCTTCAGAGATCAATGCCGCGTCTGCGGTTAACCGTGCGCTGGCGCCGTTCCGAGACGATCTTGTCGCTGCTCTCGAGTCGGACGGTCTGCTGCAGGACCTTCAGCCTTTCCTGCATCGCCTCGAAGGCCCGACGCTGCGCCGGTGGCACGCGGTTGATGAGATCCTTCTCTTCCCGGAGGACGGCGTTGCGGCCGAAGCGCGCGTCGAGTGCCGTACTGACCGCGGCAAACTCCCGGCGAATGTCCGGATCGAGAGCAGCGGCCGATGCATTTTGCTTGCGGCCGTTGTTCTTCGCCCTGGCAGTCAGGCGTGTCAGCACTTCTTCGGCCGCCTTCGACAGGCCGGGAATGGCAACAGCCATGCGCCGTCGCTCCTCGGCAATCGCCTGGCGTTCGGTATCGAGCACATTGACGTAGGCCGAACCGAGCGCGCGCAAACGGGCGGCGGCTTCGGGTACGGCCTGCACCACCTCCTTCCGCTCCCGGCCGGCAGCCAGCATCCGGTCCATCAGGCGATCGGAACCGCGCAAAGCACCGTAGGCAGAGGGGTCGTTGATCACCGCGGCGGCGATGCGGTCGCCAGCAAAACCTTTGGCAAGCAGCTCTTCGATCTTGCCGACGGCGCCGGCCGGATCACGCCAGATCGTGCGTGCCACGGCGGCCAGTGCCGCTCGCTGTTGGCGATAGAGAGAGCCGGCCAGAGCGCGAGATCTCGCCTCGTCGTCGATCGGGGTTTTGAACTCGGTGACAGCGGCAAGCATGGGGACATACTGCTTCTGCGGATCAGCACTGGCCGCCGCGACGATCTTCGAACGATCCCGCCGTTCGGCGAGATGCTGCTCGTCGGCAAAGCGCCTCACGGCCTCGAACAGCCGGGTCAACTTCTCGTCTCTGATGCTTGTGGGGTCTTCCGGCATACGCTCGATCACATTGCGTTCGGCAACCGCATCGGCTTTCGATGTGAAGGCGTTCCAGCCGAAGCGAGCGGTGAGCGCCTCGCTGACCGCCTTGATCTCCTGGACGACGGCACGGTCCTCGGCGGCGAGTGCGACGGCGCTCTTGTAGGCATCGTCCCCTCCTTGCTTGCGCACCGCCTCGATCTCGATGAGACGTGCCACCGCCTTCTTTGAGAGCGCTGGGATCGACAATGACATATACGCGCGGCGTTGTTGCTCGCGGCTTTCGAACCGCTCGGCGTTTCTGCGGAACTCCGTCGCGTGGGCGCGGGCAAGCGGCAACAGTTCCGTCAATGCCGCGGTCGCGATGCTGCGCTCGTCACGTGCGGCGCGACCGTCGATGATTAGGTCGGAGCCACGCAGGCGGCCGAGCCGATCGGGCGCAACAGCAAGATCGTCGGCGAGCCTTCGGGGTTCGATCTTCAAATTCGATGCCAGGGCGTTCAGGGCGACAAGCGCTGCATCCGTTTCACGATAGATCGTCTCCAGCACCGGCCGCAGGATTGCTTCCCGCTCTTTCCAGGCGGGCGAGGCAAGCTGAGCCCGCCGCGCATCTTCCTCCGCCGTCCTGGCAAAAACTGTGGTGGGCGAGATGAGATGTCGGCCGCGGCCAGTATCAGCGTCCGAGACTGTTTGCGTTTCAGCCCGTTCCTCGTTGTAGGAAACCCGCCGTTCCCGCTCGATCGCAAAGCCGAGCGCAACGCTCGCCCTTTCCCAAAGCTTTGCCACCTGCTCGCGCTTCTCGGCAATCCACGTCAGCTGCCGCGTGACCCCCTCCTCCATCCCGGCCGCAACTTGAGAAAGTGTGTCGATGCCCCGACGGCGCGCAAAATCTTGCGCCTGCGCCTGGTAGCCGGCCTCGCTCTCGAAATCGAGCGTTGTTGTCTTGGCGCCGGAGCGCGACAAACGCTCCACCAACTGCTTGAACACATCCGGCCGATGGCTTTCCTGCTCGATGCGTTCCCGGCGCGCTTCGGCGGTTTCGACCTGCTTGGCCGTCCAGACGTTGCGGTCGACTTCCCTTTCCTCGAACCGCTTCTGTCCGGTTTGCTCATCGACGATCGCGACCTTGACCGCGACCCGCTCCACCCCGTCCTTGCGCAGCGTCACCGTGTCGCCTTCCGAGACCCCGGCATCCTCAAGTGCCTTCGGCAGGCTGACGCCCCAAAGACGATGGATGGTTCCGTCATCCGTCTTCACATCGGCATAGGGGCTGTCGTCGGCATCCTCGTCATTCGGTCGGAACCTGGCTTGTCCGGTTTCCACGAGTTCGCCGGTGACGCCGGCAGCATGATCGACACGCGGTGGCCTTCCCCACTCCGGCTTCGCTTCAAAATCCTCCTTGGCGGCATAAAGATCGGCGCGGTGGCGATGCCTCGTCATCGACACATAGGTCAGGTGCTGGTCCATCATGCCGGTGGCGAGGACGAAGGTCCGGTCGACGGTCGACCCTTGAGACTTGTGGACGGTCGCGGCGTAACCGTGATCGACATTGCGGTAGCTGTTCTCGCTGATGACGACATCTCGGCCGTTGTCGAGGCGCACCGACAGCCGTGGGTCGCCATGTTTGTCACCGGTGGAAACGACCGTGCCGAGCATGCCGTTCTTCACATATTGCGGACCGAGACGGGGAGCACGTGGCTCGAGGAAGCGGGCATTCTCCAGGAAGATGATGCGGTCGCCGGTGGCGAACTCTCGCGCACCGCGTTCGGTCTGGAATGAGCGGCTTTCACCCAGCGCGCCCTCGCCTGTCATCACCGATCGCAGCGCCTCGTTCAGGCGCGTGACGTCCTGATTGGTGTGGGCGAGGACCAGCAGCTCGTCGCCGCGAAGACGGCCATGATTGCCGGCCGTGCTTGAGTCCTGGATCACCTGTCGGCGCGCCGCGGTCCAGTCGCCAACAATGCGCCCGATGATGTCGTCTCGCGTCTCTGCCTCGACAAGATGGCCCTGCTGCGCATAGGCGTCGAGGCCCTCTTCGACCCTACCGCGGGCAAAGAGCCGCGATGCCGCGCGCGCCCATTGCTGGTGCTGACGGCGCACGCCGGCAAGTTCGGCAAAACCGATCCGCTCGGTGATCGCCCGGAACGCCGCGCCTGCCTGGATCGGTTGTAGCTGCATCGCATCGCCGACCAAAACCACCTTCGCCCCTGCCTGCTCGGCAGTTTTGAGGACGCGGGCCATCTGCTGCGACGACACCATGCCGGCCTCGTCGATGACAAGCACATCACCACGCTCGAGCAATTCACGTCCGCTGGCCCAGGCGAGCTCCCAGGAGGCGAGTGTTTGCGATCTGATGCCGGAACTGTCTTCCAGCCCTTCGGCCGCCTTGCCGGCAAGGGCGGCACCGATCACCCGGCGGCCTCCGCCTTCCCAGGCGACGCGTGCTGCGGCAAGCAGGGTCGACTTGCCGGCGCCGGCAAGGCCGACGACGGCGGCAATACCATTGTCGCGCGTGACATGATGGACCGCGTCCACCTGTTCCGGATCGAGCCGGAAGGACTTTTTTGGATCCTGGGTCTCGACGTTTCTGATCGCGGCCGCCACCGCCCGATCGGCAACGCCGAAACCGCGACCTTCCGACAAAACCTGCGCCGACCGCGCCATGTCATATTCGATGCGAAGGATCTCGCGCGTGGTGAAGACAGCGGATTCCACCACCTTGCCGGTTTCGGCATCGGCCTGCTGCGGCTTCAGCATGATGAGGTCGTCCGACGCCATCAGCCGCGCCCGGATATTGGCAAAGTCTGCGGGATCATCGACGGTGCGATGCAGCGCCTTGGCGATGTCGCGTTCATCGAAGGTGGAGCGTTCATTGCCGAGCTGCTTCAGCAGAAGCTCCGGTTCGCCAAGCAGCCGGTCGGCCATCGCCTGGCGGCGGGCAAGATCGGCTGGCGCGAAATAAAGCTCCCTGCCCTTGCGGGAAAGCGCTGCCTTCTCCGGACCGAGATGTCTTTGCGCGATCCCATCCAGGCCCTGCTCGGCATAGGAGCGGCCGTCAAGCCGGATCTCATGACCGGCAAGCGCCAGATGCCGATTGGCCGTCTCCGCCCAGGCGATCTTCCACGCTTTCATGATCTCCTTGTCACCGGCCCAGAGCTTGTAAACGATCTTGCCCTTTGCCCGGTCCGGTGTGACCACGCGCAACGGCGCACCGTCCTCGCCGGTGACCACCACCTTCTTCGGCCCGAACCCCTCCTCCGTCAGCGGTCTCAGCGTGGTCATCAGATGGATATGCGGATTGCCGTCCTTGTCGTGATAGACCCAATCGACGACCATTCCCTTCGAGGTGAGATTGTCGCGCACGAATTCGCGCACCAGCGCGATATTCTCGGCCCGCGTCAATTCCTCCGGCAGTGCAATGATCAGCTCGCGCGCCAGCTGCGCATCCGCCCGCTTCTCGAAAGCATCGAGCGCGTTCCACAGCACTTCGCTGGCGCCGGCGACGGAACGCCCGTCGATTGCTGTCCGCAGCCAGGCCGGCATCTGGTCCGGCAGCGCCAGTTCCTCATGAACCAGTTCGTATGCCCCACCCCTATAGCTGAACGACGTGCCGGCCTGTTCGTCCATCATTCGGGCACGGTGGCGGTAGGCGGCGGCCGAGACGATGCTGCGTCCCGCTCCCCTGCTGAGCACCTGCGCTCTGACGAACATGATCGCCACTGCCGCCTCCACATCACCCGAGTACGTCGCTACAGCGACGTATATTGCGCCCTCAAACCGATCGGACCGAAGGGCCGATGCCGCTTTTCCGGAAGACGGCCATTGGCCGTCTTCCGGCTGCGATGTTTTGGGGTTGGTGCAAAATAGCCTATTTAACTATCGTTTTCTAGTTAGTATAAGCATCATGCTGAGGCTAATTTCAGGAAAGGAAGGTACACCAATGGCCGTAAAATCATCGATTTCTGATCTCGATGCACAGATGGAGAAGCTGCGAGAACGTCGGCGGGTTTTGATAGTTAAATCGGCCGAGCGATTTGCCCGCGCGGCGACGAAATCCGGACTGGCGGAAATGGAGATCACCGACGAGGAGGTCGAGCGGATCTTCGAAGAGATCGCCGCTCGATTTCGCAAAGAGGAGAAGAAAGGGGCCGGCGGCCCGCCTCCTCAAGCGCGTCGACCAGCAGCTGGTGGCGCTGGAACGGCGCTGGAGGTTTCACATGACGGCTGAGCGGAAGAAAGATGCACGCGAGAAATTTCTGCTTGGCGGCATCGTCGTGAAAGCTGGTCTGTCGATGGCGGACCGGGCGTTTCTGCTCGGCGGACTCATCGAGCTGGCGACAGTGATGCCGGGATCGTCCGAACATCAGCGGCTACGCGATATCGGTGAAGAGGCGTTCAAGGCCCCTTCGCTCGATCCTTCTTCACCGCGCGTCGAGGAGAACGCCGGATGGCGCTGAAGGGTCGATTGCATGCAAGCCTGCTGCTGGTCTTCGTGCCGATCGCCGTGACAGCGATCACCGTCTACATCACCGGATGGCGATGGTCGGCACTGGCTCACGGCCTAGCCGACAAAACCGAATATTGGTTTCTGCGAGCAGCCCCCGTGCCGGCGCTGCTGTTTGGGCCGCTCGCCGGACTTCTGGCCGTCTGGGCGTTGCCGCTGCATCGCCGACGGCCTGTCGCTATCGCCGGCCTCTTCTGCTTTCTCGTCGTCGCCGGATTCTACGCCTTGCGCGAATATGGACGCCTGGTCCCATCAGTGGAGCGCGGCGTGGTCACATGGGACCAGGCGCTTTCCTATCTGGATCTCGTTGCCGTCATCGGCGCGCTGGCGGGCTTCATGGCAGTGGCGGTCGCCGCCCGGATCTCTGTCGTCGTGCCCGAGGCTGTTAAACGGGCACGGGGCGGAACCTTCGGCGATGCCGATTGGCTCCCAATGTCGGCGGCGGCAAAGCTCTTTCCACCCGACGGTGAGATCGTCGTCGGCGAGCGTTACCGCGTCGACAAGGAAATCGTCCATCAGTTGCCCTTCGATCCGAAGGATCGCAGCACATGGGGACAGGGCGGCAAGGCGCCACTGCTCACCTACAGCCAAGATTTCGATTCCACCCATATGCTCTTCTTTGCCGGCTCGGGCGGATACAAGACGACCAGCAACGTACTGCCAACCGCCTTGTGTTACACCGGCCCTCTGATCTGCCTCGATCCTTCCACCGAGGTCGCGCCAATGGTGGTCGAGCATCGCACCCGTGCTCTCGGGCGTGAGGTCATGGTGCTCGATCCGGCTAACCCGATCATGGGCTTCAATGTCCTCGACGGCATCGACCACTCGACGCGGAAAGAGGAGGATATCGTCGGCATCGCCCACATGCTTCTGTCCGAAAGCCTGCGTTTTGAATCCTCGACAGGATCCTACTTCCAGAACCAGGCGCACAATCTCCTGACCGGACTGCTTGCCCATGTCATGTTGTCGCCGGAATATGCCGGCCGGCGGAACCTGCGCAGTCTGCGCCAGATCGTTTCCGAGCCAGAACCCTCCGTGCTCGCCATGCTACGCGACATTCAGGAACACTCGGAATCTCCCTTCATCCGCGAAACGCTCGGCGTCTTCACTAACATGACTGAACAGACCTTCTCCGGTGTCTATTCGACGGCGTCGAAGGATACGCAATGGCTCTCATTGGACAGTTACGCCGCGCTCGTCTGCGGCAATGCCTTCAGGTCGAATGATATCGTATCGGCCAGGAAGGATGTGTTCCTCAACATCCCGGCGTCGATCCTGCGCTCCTATCCCGGCATCGGGCGTGTCATCATCGGCTCTCTGATCAACGCCATGGTCCAGGCCGATGGCGGCTTCAGCCGCCGAGCGCTCTTCATGCTCGATGAGGTCGACCTGCTCGGCTATATGCGGGTGCTGGAAGAGGCGCGCGATCGCGGTCGCAAGTACGGCATCAGCATGATGCTCCTCTATCAATCGGTCGGGCAGTTGGAGCGGCACTTCGGGAAGGATGGCGCGACCTCATGGATCGATGGCTGCGCTTTCGCCTCCTACGCCGCGATCAAGGCGCTCGATACGGCGCGCAATCTTTCCGCCCAATGCGGGGAAATGACGGTTGAGGTGCAGGGGCGTTCGCGGAACATCGGCTGGGACGCGAAAGGCGGCGGCGCGCGCAAATCCGAGAGCGTCAATTTCCAGCGCCGGCCGTTGATCATGCCGCACGAGATCACCCAGTCGATGCGCAAGGACGAACAGATCATCATCGTCCAGGGCCATAGCCCGATCCGTTGCGGCCGGGCGATCTATTTCCGGCGGAAGGATATGGACGCGCAAGCAAAGGCCAATCGCTTCGTGCGGACTTGATGGCGAGGGCAAGCCTGCCTCTCCGGGTTTCAGTGGTATTGAGGAAGTGTACAATGAGGAAAGAGCTGCCTCACGGCAACTCCTCCTCGGCGTATTTGGCAAGTTCGGCGCGCGCGGCTTCCAGCTCCGCCTTGATGCGGCGACGCTCCTCGACGGTAGGTGCTTCTCTGGCTTCAAGGCGCAGTTCCTCGATGGTGCATTCGATGTTGAAGGCGCTTTCGTTCGTCATCGTCATCTCCTTGTTGACGTGAAAGATGACGCCGGCAGTCGTGAGGATCGGGCCGGGTCAAGGTTCGCGTCAGCGACCGGCGGAGCCGGCGCGCGGAGGGGCCGATTTTGTCGGAGCGGAGTGCAACGCAGCGGAGGCAAAATTGGAGGCGCCGCACGACCTTGAGGCGGCCCGGTCCTCATGACAGGCTTGATGATCTGAGCAGACAGCTCACGTTTCGTTTGGCACCAGAAAACAGGCGGCGGGCAAAGCCTGCCGCCTCAGATGTGTCACCGCCGAAGCCGGCCCCGATCGCTCGAGGCCGGCAGCTCGTCATTCAGTTTGGATTGTTCCAGAGGATGACCTTGCGGTTCGGCTCGCCGCCGGGGGCTTGCGCGAGGTTGCCGAAGATTACGCCGATCTCCGGGGCCTCCAGCTTCACCGAAAGGTATTCCTCGCCAGTCTGGCGGGCGATACGGTTCCAGCCCGCGCCGATCTCGAAGCCGGTCTTGCGATGGATGATGCGATAGTCGGGAGCTTCCTCGCTCGCCTTGTGGGGGTTCGGGACGATGGCGATCGGGGCATTGACCCGGATGGTGGCGAAGATGCCTTCGAGGCTGCCGTCGGTCTTCTGCGTCAGGGTTGCGATCGTGGTGGCCATGGTATTGTCTCCTTCGGTTGCTCGGGACCATTCCCGATGGCGCCCGAAGAAGGGGCCGAGCCGCAGGCGTCACCGGAGCGCCAGCGCAGGGAAACCCCTTGCGGGTTGACGCTAGTGGCGGCCGGTCCCTTAAAAAGGCGACATGGAGAACGGGAATGGTCCCGCGCGACCGAAGGTCGGGACGAACCATTATGGCCGCTCGGTCCAGCGCTTGCGAAAAGACCAGGAGCTCTTGGAATACCCTCCGCCATCTCGCGCAAAGCCCTCGCCGCTCCTGACCACCGTAAGCGGGAAGCGCCCACCCACTGCTCCATCATCATATGTCGGCACCAGGCGGAACCGACACGGTGATCGCATCCGCGCTGCAGGCCGTGCAACTGCCGGGTGGGTTGTTCACTCCGAGATCGAATACGTGATGTTAGCCGACACGCCCCAGCAGCGCGGCTGACGGATCCGACAGTGTTCCGCCAGGCACCCAGCTTGAGCGCCCTGGCCAGCCCGCGTGATTGAGACCGGTTTCGTCGAGCGTTCTTCGCCAGGCCCAGGACGCGCCAACACATCACAAAACGGAATCCATCGGCTGCAAAGGATTCCAAACTCTCGTTGGACAGCGTCGGTCCGAGCAGGAATGATTCCCGGCATGAGCCGAAAGTCGTTCCACCTCCATTGTCAGCGCATCGAAGCCAGCCGCAACATGGCGCGCTATTACACGCTTGCAATCGATGCCAGAGCCGGGAAACACGATGACGCCAGTCGGCATGACCGAGAGCATCTCGTCGTTGCGGCGGAATGGAGCGGCCTTGGCATGCTTCCTCCAGTTCGGCGTGAAGGTGATCTGTGTCACGTTGCGGGCCTCGGCCCAGCAGGCTGCTATACGCTCGGCGCCTTTCGGCGCACCGCCGTGGAGCAGAATCATATCTGGATGCTTGAGTTGCGCCTGGTCGAGCTTTGCCTAGATGCGTTGGTGATCGTTGTAATCCATACCGCCGGAGAAAGCGATCTTGGTCCCGGCCGGGATCAGCACCTCGGTCTCGGCGCGGCGGCGTGCGGAAAGGAAATCCCTGGAGTCGATCATCGCCGCGGTGATGTTGGCTTCGTGGCCCCTCTCTTACTCTTCCGTTACGGCCGCGCACCTGCGTCCTGCTGGCCTGCAGCGGAAAATTCATGCGGTTGCCAACTTCCAGATTTCGGATCCATGACTTCCAATCAACAACTCGTTGACTTCCAATTTTCATGGTTGAGAATTCCTATTTCGGAAGGCACGCGCCACCGTCAAGGCCAGCGATCTTGGAGGATTGAAGGAGCTGGCGGAAACATGCGGGGAGAAGTTCGCCTTCGGAGTCGTCCTTTATGACAGCACCGATGTCGTCCCCTCGGCGACCGGTTGCAGAAGCTCCCCTCGTGCCTTTGGCGATTAGCCGTTTCCAGTCGCTCGGACCTACAACCGATATACTACCTATTTTAAGATAGTATAACCGTCAAGGTTCGTGCTACGCATTCTCACGTGGTTTGGTCGGCCGTTCCGGCGAAAGATGATTGTGAGAGCGATGTGCGACAGTTTCTGATTGGCGGGCAGGCGTTCGATGGCGACGCACCCGAGCTTTCGGCCCGGCTCGAACATGCCTACGCGCAGAAGCTGCGGCCACTTTGCCGATGCAAAGAGCCGCCGCTTCCCATGTACATCGCCCGCGTCGACGATCTTTATGTCATCAAGCGCATGCCACTTTCGGGGCGGGACCATGACCCCGCATGTCCGTCCTACGAACCGCCCTACGAATTATCAGGTTTGGGATCTTTGATCGGCAACGCGATCCAGATCGACGCGAGTGGGAAGGCTGCTCTGCAGCTGGATTTTCCCCTGACGAAGAAAGGCGCACGCAGCACACCCGCATCTCGCCCAGAGGCATCTTTGCCGGCGCTGCGCAATGAGACAAAGAAGCTCTCTTTGCGCGCCGTCCTGCACTATCTCTGGGAGGCGGGAGAACTGACGGAATGGCGCTCTTCGTGGGCCGGCAAACGTGGCTGGGGCCGGGTGCGGACAAGTCTCATCAACGCCGCCTCACAAATGACCGCTCGCGGTGGAGCTTTGAATGACATTCTGTTCGTGCCGGAAGGGTTTCATCAGGATGACCGGGAAGGTATAGCCGCCCGGCGGGCGGCGGCCCTGGCCGGTGCCTATGCCTCCGGTTCTGGGCCCCGGAAGCTGATGGTGAGCGTGGCGGAAATCAAGGAGTTCATTGCTGCCCGCGGTGGCCAGAAAATCGCCGTTCGTCATCATCCCTTCCCCTTCATGATTGAAGATGGGACATGGAAGCGATTGAGCGTAAAATACGAGACGGAGCTCGAACTGTGGCGGTCGAGTGAAGACTTCCATCTGATCATGATTGCGACGTTCTCGATATCCGCTGGGGGGATCACCTCTATCGAGGAGATCGCCATGATGGTTGTCAACGAGTACTGGATCCCGTTCGAGAGCATCCATGAGCAACATCTTCTGGAAAGGCTCTCAAGATTGAAGCGCAAGAGCGTGAAAGGCCTGCGTTTCAATCTCTCTCGGGAGCAACCGGTCGTCTCGGTCACCTTGCCGGAACAACACCCGGCTCCCGTCGCCATGTTCATTGTGCCTCCTGGTGCCGGTGAAGATTACGAGAGGGCGCTGGCCGAAATGATCGAGGCGAGGCCTGAAATAACAGCATGGATCTGGCGTGTTTCGGAGGAAGAGATGCCGAAGCTCCCATGATCGGAAGAGGCAAAATGTCTAGTTTTTTTAGTAATACTGACAATGGAATTGCTCCCGCACAGAGATCGACGCTGCCGAACGGTCGCAACCGAGACGAAGAAGTCGAGCGGCGATTTCTTCCTCATCTCCGCGAAAATGCGCAGGCTTAGATGTATCCGATGGTCAACGCCATCCTTGCAGGCGCCTCGAACGACGCGTCTGGGGATGTCGGAGGCGACGGGAGCAAGAGTCGGACCTTGGCTGCGGCTGCCAAAGCGTCGATATCGTCGGGAGCCGTGATTAGCCTTGTCTATCACGTGGCTATCGGGCTGTTACAGTGATCCGCGTCTCTCATGGCTGAGGCGGCTCACGCCGCCTCCTCCTCTTCCAGGTCCGGCTGCAAGGAATGCAGGTAATCGACGGCCCGCTGCGCATGCGCTGCCGCAGAAAAGATGGCGCGCTTGTCGTTGCCGAGAACCTTGAGCCAGCCATCGAGATAGCTTGCGTGGTCGGGGCGTGGTTCCAGTTCAGGGACGATGCCAAGATCGGCGCAAAGAAAGCAGCTCCCAAGTTCCGCGATCAGTTCTTCGCGGGCGCGTTCGCTCCTGTCTTTAGCATAGCGGCTGAGGTCACGATTAAGCCTCCGCGGTGCAGCGGTCCAGTGTGTTATCTCGTGACTAAGGATGGCCACATAGGAGGCGTCGTCCCTGAAGGCATTCAAGCATGGCATCTGGATGTAATCCCGAACGGCGGCATAATAGGCCGCCGATCCGCCGTGCCGGATCAGCGCGCCGGTATTGGCAAAGAAGCGAGCGGCGTCGCCGATGCGGCTCATCGGATCCTGGACAGCCGCCATTTCAGGAAAGCGCCCATAAAGACCGGCGATCTGATCGGTGTTGAACACCGTGTAGGCTTTGAGGAACGGTATATTCTGTTCGATCTCAGTGCCTCTGTCGATTGTCTCGGTGCGGATGAACGAACTGGCAAAGACCACGGTTGTGCCGGTTTCGCCCTTGCGGACGGCGCCGCCGAGCTCTTTTGCCTGGCGAAACGTCATCCACCTCGATGACTTAAAGCCGCGCGCTATGGCTTCAGACCAGAGGAGCAGAACGTTGATCCCGGTGTAGGGTTGACCGTTGTGGCGCAGTGGCCGGCTGACCTCGACTGTCGCACCTCCCGTCGTCCACGGTTTGGTCCATGACCGCACACCCTGTTCGAGATCGGCGATGATCTTCGTGGTGATGCGGCTGTAGATGTCGGAGCGTTGGTTAGATTGTTGCCTGCCCATATTTAAACCTCCGTTTTGAGGCCGCGGTCATCGCGACCTGCTACGGCGGTCCGAAAGCCAGGCTGCAAGCGCCGCCTGCACCTGCAAAGGCCGCAACGAAGTGGAGGACGGCAGAGCCGTTGCGGGGGGCGCGAGCCTGGCAGGACCAAACGCCGGGGCAGGACGCGATGGCCGCAATACGATCGGGAGGTTGTTGACGAAGGCAGACGCGGCAAGATCCGCGAGCGGTAGCCCGTCACTCACGCCGCAGATGAACCCCCGCGAAGATGGTTTACCGAGGTGACGAAGTCCGCCGATGCCGTCTCGATCCTTCGGCGCGGCAAGCTGGTCGGTACCGGCAAGGTCGGTGAACTCTCCACTGCCGAGATGGCGGCGATGATGATCGGCGACGTCAAGCTCGCCGAGCTCGACAGCCGTCTGCCGGTGGCCGAAGCGGCAAGACCGGTGTTGACCGTAAGCCAGGTAAAGGCCCCGATCGCTCCGGCCTGAAGACGATCGAGATCGACGCGCTGACAGTCCGCTCCGGCGAGATCGTCGGCATCGCCGGCATATCGGGCAACGGCCAGAAGGAGCTGACGGAGATTCTCGCCGGCCAGCGCCCGACCGATGCCGGTAAGGTCATGGTCAATGGCGAGGCTTACGGCGCCACCCGCGATGAGACGCGCAAGAACAAGGTGCGTTTCATTCCCGAAGAACCGTTGCAGAATGCCTGCGCGCCCAAGATGAGCGTGAGCGAGAATCTTGCGTTTCGCACCTTCGACTTGAAGGCGAACGGCAAGGACGCGATCTGGCAGAATGAAGAAGCGTGCCTCGGCACTGATCCCCGACTTCAAGGTCAAGACCGCCTCTTCCTCTTCGCCGATCGCAGCGCTTTCGGGCGGCAACGTGCAGCGGGCGGTGCTCGCCCGCGAACTGACCGGCGATGTCGATCTGCTGATCGTATCGAACCCCTGTTTCGGTCTCGATGTTCGCCATCGAGGAGTTCGGCACGGTCGACGTGTTCGTCAACAACGCCGGACTTCAGAGGGATGCCCCTTTCGCAAGGCCGATACCGCCGAGTTTTCGAGCCAATTCCGCCAAATTTTTCGTTGACGTGATCCGGATAGTTGAGATCGAGGTCGGTGAGGCCCGTCACGGGCGGCGCGCTCGTCCATCTGCATGACGGACGGCTTCGACGACTGGCCCGGCCACTCGACTCCAACGCGACGATCGACATGCGGCTGGAACTGGGGTAGCGCCTGGAACGTTTAGAGAACGAACTCAGGAGGCCGTTATGAGCAACAATCCGAAAACCAAGACATCGTCCAATACGCAGAAGGACCCCGACGATTGGGTGAGCGGCGACGAGCCAATGACGGGAGCGCAGCGGTCCTATCTGAAGACCTTGTCCGAACAGGCGCACCAGGCCGACGTCTATGCCGAGGATCTGACCAAGGCGGAAGCGTCCAAGAGGATCGACGAACTAAAGCAGTCTCTCGATTTGAAATGAGCGGCCGCGTGCGATGGCCAATTACTTGAAGCCGAAGGCTGAGGGCAGAACTTTTGCGCGCCGAAACATGTGATCGCACAACGGCGAAAGGTCGAGACCATGGTAGGCCTGCAACTCGGCGGACTGCCTCCGCGTGAGATTTGGCGTAAAGGACTTACGCCGCAATGCAGCTAATTGAGGCGTTGTCGCTGCAAACTAAACCTTCGGAACCAATGTGCACGACGAAGCAATTTGACTTGGGTCGCTGAACGTCTCCTCTGGAAAAATTGTTAGCTTCGTGATACATATTCGTCCAATCTGTAGTGCGAAGGTGACTAATGCCAACACCTCATAATCCTCCGGCCGCTGTGCGGCGCGCGCTGGGCAAACTGGGCGCAGACATACGCGACGCTCGTCGACGTCGCCGGCTGCCTATGGCTGTAGTGGCCGAACGCGCCTTCACCTCACGCTCAACGCTTCAGAAGATCGAAGCTGGCGACACCAACGTCAGCATCGGAATCTATGCCGGCGTCCTCCAGGCACTCGGCCTTCTAGATGGGCTAAGCCAAGTCGCCGACATCACCAACGACAGCGTCGGGCAGTCTCTGGCCAGTGCGGAACTACCTAAGCACGCTCACCCGAAGCGATCGCCGAGATCGTCACGCGATGGCTGATTTTGAAGTTCATCTCGACCTTCACGGCCGCACACGTCCGATTGGACTGACGCGGAGCAACCGCGTCCGTGGCACCGAGACGATCATGTTTGAGTATGACCGAGCCTGGCTTGAGGACCCCGACCGCTTCTCGCTAGAGCCCGCTCTAGCTCTGACCCGAGGAGCCTTTGCGCCACCCGCCGGCCTCGCAACTTTTGGCTCCATTGGCGACTCTGCACCCGATACTTGGGGCCGGCGCCTCATGCAGCGCTCGGAGCGGCGTACGGCTGAGCGCGACCGCCGGGCCGTGCGCACGCTGGCGGAAAGCGACTATCTGCTTGGCGTCGCCGACGAGACCCGGCTTGGTGCGCTCCGCTTTCGCTGGGTCGGCGAAGAGCAATTCCGAGCCCCGATCCGCGCGGGCGTCCCCGCCCTCATTGAGCTCGGCCATCTGCTGCAGATCACCGAACGTATTCTGCGCGACGAGGAAACCGACGAAGACCTCCAACTTATCTTCGCGCCTGGTTCGTCGCTTGGTGGAGCGCGTCCGAAGGCCTCTGTCATCGATCAGCATGGCCATCTCTCGATTGCCAAGTTTCCCAAGGAAACCGACGACTACAGCATGGAGACATGGGAGGAGGTTGCTCTGCGACTGGCTGAACAAGCCGGCATTGTCACGCCCCTCCACGAGCTCATCGACGTCGCCGGAAAGAAGGTCATGCTCTCGCGTCGCTTCGACCGAAATGGCGCCGTCCGGATCCCCTTCTTGTCTGCGATGGCGATGATGGGCGCAAAGGACGGCGAGCGCGGCAGCTACCCGGAGATCGTAGACGCACTGGCCGAACACGGCGCGCAGGGAAAAACCGATGCCCAAGCGCTTTATCGCCGCGTCGCCTTCAATGTGCTGATTTCCAACGTGGACGACCACTTGCGAAATCACGGCTTTCTGTGGCTCGGCAAAGCCGGCTGGTCGCTGTCCCCTGCCTATGACCTCAATCCAGTGCCTACCGACGTCAAAGCGCGCGTCCTTACAACTAACATCAATCTTGATGAAGGCACCTGCTCGCTTGATCTGCTGGAAGAAGCTGCCGGGTTCTTCGCCCTCACGCTCTCCCAGGCTCGCGTGATCATCAAGGAAGTCGCCATCTCCACCGCGACGTGGCGCGAGACCGCAAAAGCGGTCGGTGCGCGGTCGGCCGAGATCAACCGAATGGCCAGTGCGTTCGACCACAATGATTTGCAGCGAGCGCTGGCCCTATGACGAGAACCCTCATCCACAGTTTCGATCTGCCCTCGGCCAGCCCGATCACCGACGTGACCGTCGACCTCGATGTAGCGGACATTGAGGTTGCTGGCATTCGCGAGGTGGTTCAGACGCCGGTATCGCGTATGGCCCATGGCCTATCCTCGACTTGCTCCTTGCTCCGATCGGTCTTGGAACGCCCTTCATCTTCCGCGAACCGCTCGGCCGGGCCCGAGGAAGATCGCTCTATCGGGGGCTACTCGGCCGCTTCGTCGCGCGCCCCCATCTAGAGCGCTAGTTCAACCTCTCGATTTTTGCGCATCTCAGCAGTTAGACCATAGATCTGCAACGGCGACGGAAGATCAAAGTCACGCGTCTACCGCGAGGAGATCTACCGTATTGGATTGCCTGGGCGCCGCCGGATTTGTCCTCGCTCGCCGTCGCTGAAGCCACACCCAGCTGGCGAACGCCCTTATACGGCAGCTCGATAGTATATTTCAGTCACCCGAAACCGACCATCGATGCGTTTGCACTGGACGATGACGTCGATCGCGATCTTCAGCATCTCGCGTATGTCGTCTCGCCCCAGATCCCGACCGCCGTCGGATTCCTTCACCAGCAGTGTCAGTTGTTCGAATGCCAGCCTGGCCGAGTCGGCATGCACGGTGGTGATCGAGCCCGGATGGCCTGAGTTCACATTGCGAATGTAGTAGAACGCTGTGCCGTCGCGCAGTTCCTGCAGAAGAATGCGATCCGGCCGCATGCGCAGACAGGATTCGAGCAAATCCTTTGCCCCGACCTTTGCCAGCCCTTGGCCACCCTTGGAGTAGAAAAGGCGGACCTGGTTCGGCTGCGGGATCACGAGCTCGGGCGTATCTTCAATCGAGATGATGCGTTCGCTGGAAGGTATATGGCGGATCAACGCCTTCGAAAGCGTCGTCTTGCCGGATCCCGTCGCCCCGGAGATGATGATGTTCTTGCGCGCGTGGACGGCCCCTCGCAGAAATGCCGGGTAGGACCCTGTTCTAAAGAACTCCAGAAGCCTACGGTCGGCCGAAGAGATGTCCGTCTCTTGCCTCGCGACCTCGGCGAACAAGCCGCCCTGCTCAAGATCGTTCAGGCTCAGCGACACCGACGACGGCTTTCTAATCGTGATGCTGACCGTTCCCTTTGTCGTCACCGGCGGGATGACGATCTGGATGCGCTCGTCGCCCGGCAGCGTTGCCGAGAGGATGGGCCGGGTTTCGTCGATCGACTGGTTGGAATAGCTGGCAACAGCCCGTGCGAGACGCATCAGCTTGTCGAACGACAGATCCGGCAGATCGTGGGTTTGCCACCCGGCCGTGCCCTCGGTGACCACCTGGGTCGGCCAATTGATGATGACCTCGTAAAGCGACTTGTCGCGCAGGAAGGGCGACAGCGGTACCAGCAGCTCGCGCACGACGCCTGAATCAGCTCCCTCTGTCATGGCGGGCTATTTCGTGACCAGGGTCGAGGCTGGACTGAAGTCGCCAAGAACCGCCCGATCGTAAATGCGGTTGCGCGGTTCGGTCACGCGAAGCCGATAGACGCTCGAGAAATCGAGATCACGCGCCACGAAGATCGAGACCAGCTCTCCTTGATGCTTCAACAGGGTCGGCGGAATGTTGATTGACTGCTCAACGGCGATGGTCGCGGCCTGCTTGCCGGCGCTCGTTGTGTTGTCTGCCTCGACATCGCTATCCTGCAGTTGGCTGTTGGCGTAGGAGCTGGCGTCGCCGACAATCGACAACAGGATCGCGCTGCCGAAGCGCTCCCACCAATGGCTATCGACGTAGCCGTCGACACCGGCACGCCCAAGGGCATCGGTTGCCGGCGACGCCAGGGTGATGATCACGGCCTTCGGCGTTTTTGCCCGGTTCCAGAGAACAAACAGGCCTTTCTGACCGCGGCGAAGGCCGCCCCGATATTCGCCAACCACTTGCGTGCCCTTCTCCATCAGCACGACCCTGCCATTATCCGACAGGACGTCGCGGTTGATGACACAGCTCGTGAATCCGGGTTGGTCGGAGGAGAGTGCCGTCTCCAGGACGCATGGAATAGAGGTTCCCATGGCGACGATGAAGTCGCGATTTCCAAGGGTTCCGGCACGCGAACCCTGCAGCTGTGTCGGTGTCAACAGCCGATTGAAGCGCTGGTCCTCGTTTTCCGCCTGGGCACCGAGACCGCCCGGGCTGTTTCCGAGTGAAACGTAATTCGAAGCGGCATCGGTGCTGGTATCCTGGTCTCGAGGATGAGACTGAGGGGATTTTTTGCCACCATAAGCGATGACCGGCGCGCGACGGGCGGCGTCGAGGAGCTTCTCATCCTCACCCGCCTGCTCGGGCATGCCGGGCGTCGGCAGGATTGTTTCCGCTGGCGTGGCGACGGGTTGGACCGGCTCCTTCGCCGGCTCGAAATCCGATGTCTGGCGGATGACGACGCGTTCGGGCTGGACGCCATCTGCGGGCTTATCCTGCCCGCGCATCGACCAGAGCGCAAAGCCGACGAAGGCGATGATTGCCAGCGCCACCACACCACGTCTCACCGTCGGATTGTTATCGAGGCCGCGGCCGGTCGTCGTTTCGGCGCGCTCACCCGGAATGTGGGTGCTGTCTTCCTCGGCCATGACGTCCTCCTATTGTCCTGTCGCAGCCGGCGTCTTCACGACGCGCTCGACAGAGGGTGAGGTCGTATTCGTTTCGGGATTGATGCCGATACGATCATAGGCCTCGTTGAAGACGCAGAGGACGTCGCCTCCCCTGCGCAGGATGAACTTGCGGCTGATCGCGTGTACCAGCACCAGATTGTTCTCGACGGACTTCGGCACCAGGCTCTCGCTGCCGTCGGAATTTTCCATGTAGATCGCCGGCATTTCCTGGTTGCCGGCAAAGGCGAATGTGGTGACCTTGCCGTTGTCGTAGACCGCCTGCGGTTCTAGTGCCGCGGCTCCTTGAGCCGAATAGCGCCAGTTGCGTGGTCCATAGGCTTCGTGAAGGGCGAGAACCTTGTCCGCTTCGCCGGCTTGAGCTGCTTGCGCGCGCGCAGCGGCCTCCAGCCTCCGACGTTCGGCCTCGTCGGCGGGATAGCGATACTTCACATAAAAGTAAGTGTTCTGCCCGGCCTCGACGGTGCCGTCGCGCACCGTCAGTTCCATCTGGTAACTGCGTGTCGAGCCGTCCCGCCTGGTCGTGACGGCCGAGATGTTGGTCACCGGCTGGTTTTCGCGGGGCTTCAGGAACAGGATGTTGCCGGCCGGCGCCACTTCCCACGCAACGCTGTTGCCGAGCGCGACGTGGGCGATCTCCTCATCGGCGGCAAACTCTATCTGCACCGAGGACCGCAACGTGCCGACGATCTTGGTGATGTTGTAGGGCTGGTAGTGGATGAAACGGACGCGGCTATCCTGCGCGGCGCCGCGCGGTATATCGAGTGCGAAGGCCGCCGTGGAGAGGCCGGCGGTCAGCGTCAGGGCGATCAGGAAACTCTTCTTCAATTGATGGCCTCCGGATCGGCACGATAGTCGCTGACGGCAAAACCAAGCGGATTGGTCAGGCGGTCGGTCGCGGACATCGGCGCGTTGACATAGGAGAAGGTGAGCGTTGCGACCCAATGGGTGGTCCTGACGTCGTCACCGCGGGTCACGGTCCTGGTATAACGCACCGATACGACATTGGCGTTGATCAGCGAGATCGAGACGATGTTGACGCGTGACGTCGCGCCGCGACCGTAGATATTCTGCGGAGAGTCCGGATTGCCGCCCCGGTAGATCACCGCAAAGCGCGTCTGTTCCGGCTGGGTCGAGAGCAGGGCGACGGTGCGAAAATTCTCCTCGGCCTCGCTCCAGACATAGGCTTCCCGCGCACGCACATATTTGGCGGCGAAGTATTTGGTCACCGCCTCATCATAGCCGCCGGCGGCAGATGTCAGCGCCGAGACGACGTCGACGATGCCGGTCGAATTGTCGACGCGAACGACGAAAGGTTCGACCGTCTTCAAGGGCGTGAGGCCGGCAACGGCAAAGATCGAGGTGGCGGCAAGCACGCTCGCGGCGATCGCGATGGACCAGGCGATGCGCGCCGACCGCTCCACCTGGACCAGCCGATCCTGATCGAAGCGGCGCGCTCTTTCGAAATAGCTCTTTAGACTGTCCGTGCTCACCATCTCACCCCTCCCCGCACGGCCGATAGGAACCCGCAGCATCGAAATCCACGAAGGCGGCCGGCTTCTCCGTCAGCCGCTCTTTTCCATAGGAAGATACGTGGGCGGTCGCCGCCGCCGGGACAGCGTCGGAACCGTCCTGCTTGATGGGCTTGTTGCCCTCCCATTGCCACATGGAGCGGTTGAGCGGCCGGCGCGAATAGCCGTCGCACTTGGGCAAAGGGTGGGACTTCGAAGCGCAGCCAGTGAGCTCCATGGCAAGGAGAATCGAGACGATGATGCGGATCATTGGAACGCAAACCTCTGAAGCATTTGTCGTGGAGAAGTCGTCATCCGGTCCCTCAAGATCTGAGGCGACGTCCGACGGAGCGGGCTCCTCGTCCGACCGCTCGAGCGCTATGGGAGGCTGCCCAAGCGAGCGTGCCTTCGTGAGCGTCTCGGGCGGCGCCATATCCGTAGGTCAGGGACGCTCCGCCTGCCGCAAGCGCCGAGGCGATGCCGGGCAACTGATAGAAGACGTAGAGGGCTGCAAGGCAGATGGCGCAAAGCGCGACCGGGCGCATCAAGACGTCGGTATAGCCTTCGATCGCCGTGAAGGTCGTGTCGATGCAGGTGACCAACAGCGAACCGATCGCGACCACCAGGACCTGCAGAATGACAAAGTTGGCGAGCTGACCGATCCAGGACTCGGTGAAACGACGGGTCGACGGGAACATCGCAAGCGCTACGAAAATCGGGCCGATCGCCAGCACGATGGCGAGCGCCAGCCGGGCGTAGAGCGAGACGATGTAGCCGATTGCCGCCACGGTGAAGCTCGCACCGATTGCCATCATCCCGCCGATACCGGTGACGATGTCGACTGGCCAGGTGGAACGCGACCAGATTTCGCGGGCGCATTTCTGGCCCTTGTCGAGCAGGCTGTCGAAGGTGGAAGCGCTCGGTGCGGCGCCGGAGTTCAACGCCTGCGAGATCTCGCGCGGCAGGGCCTCGAAAAAAATGTTAGTGACATAGGTCTGATATTCGCTGGCGTTGCGCACCAGCATGACGATGATCGCAAGCTTCATCGCCCGAAACGCGAATTCAAGAATGGGCTCGTGGACCGAGCCACGCAGGACAAGGTAGCCATAGAGCACGACGTAGAGCGTCAGCGCCGCGGTGAGCGGGCCGCTGATCCAGTTGGCGATGTTCGACGTTCCCGACGAGATGAAATTTTCTAGCGGCGACTTGAACTGGCCGTCGACGAAGCTGAAGACCTGGTACATGGCTCAGCCTCCAAGCGATGTTTTCATACGTTCAAGTCGCAGCTTCCAGTCCGCCGCCTCCGCATTTTGGCAATCGGGCGTTTGGCGCAACCCGCCGGGGTTGTTGCGGCATTCGCTGATGATCTTTGTCAGCAGAGCCTCATCAGCCATGAGCTCGTCGACAGTGTAGGTCTTGTCTCCCTGGCCGGAGCAGCCAGAAAGGGTGCGGGTGACGACGCCAAGAAGGACATTTCTCATTTGAGCGCCTCTCCCATGGCATCCATGCGCTTGCGCCAATCCTCGGCCTTGCGCTGATCATCGACCTGAACCTCTGCTTGCTGGACCATCTGCAGGGCCTGCATGCGCAGGACGTCGGCTTGCAGAAACGCCGTTTCTGCTTGTAGCCGTGCCTGGAGATCGGCGATGTCCTTGGCATCCGCAGCACCTGATATCTGCTGGCGCAGCTGATCGATGCCGTCGATGCGCTTGGTGGCGGCATCGTAGATCTGCTGGCCGAGGCTCATCTCACCGGCATTCTGGTTCTGGACGCGCGACAATTCCTGCGCATAGAAATCATCGGCGTCGGTGCGATAGGTCGAATTATCCTCCAGGAATTTCGACGCGGAGCTGCCGAAGACGCCGGTACCCGATCCCTTGAACAGACCTTCGATGGCATTGAAATCCTGCGGCAATGCCTTGCGGATCGAAGGATCGTTCAGCAGACCGGCGACATCGGCCATATTGGTGATCTTGTTCAGCGATGCGTAAAGCTGCTGGGCCTGCTGAAGCTGCTGATTGAGTGTGCCGAGCTGGGATTTAAGCTGGGTGATGCTCTCGATCTGCTTGGCGATCGCCGTCTCATCGATGACCGGAATGCCCTGCGCGAATGCAGTTCCAACGGGCAACAGTGCAGCCATCATCGCCAGCGCAAACTCTCTTCTGACCCTTTCCATCAATCCGCCCTCCTTCTTTGCTGAAACACCGGTAGCCAGTCTTCGAGCCGGTCTCCGATCTCCGAGCGGATCGCCTCGGCGAGTTCGACGTTCGCGGTGCGGCCGGACAGGATGTCGAGTTCGTCATCGAAACCCCTGAGGTTCAATTCAGCGACGACGCTGTTGTGACCCTGCTTGACGATGAAGCGCCGGCTCTCGACCGAAAGCTCGCGCGAGAGAAGTTCGAACTCGCGCTCCGTCAGTTTGAACCCGTCGACGTAGTCGGCATGGTCGCCGCGCGGATTGGGCAGAAAGATTTGCGTCGGGCACTGCTCGATGATCGTGTGGGCGATCGGCGAGACGATCGCATCGCGCGGGCTTTGGGTCGCAAACAACATCAGGCCGTTCTGCTTGCGGATCGTCTTCAGCTTGTTCTGGGCGAGATCGCGAAAACCCGCATCCCGCAGGGCCTTCCAGAACTCGTCGATGACGATGATAATGCGCCGCCCGTCGATCAGCTGCTCGATGCGGAAGAACAGATAGGCCATCAACGGGGTGCGGATTTCCTCATTGTCGAGGAAGTCGGTCATGTCGTATCCGATGAACCTGGCGCCGATCCCGATGTCATCGGTCTCGTTGTCGAACACCCAGCCGAGCGGCCCTCCTCTCTCCCAGCGCCTGAGCCGCGAGGCGATGCCTTCGGGATCGGTGTTGTTGAGGAAAGTGCGCAAGGCGCCGATCGAGCGTCTTTCGACCGGCAGGTCCGCCAGGCCATCGATGGCCGAGGCGATGTCGCGCAGCTCCAAGACCGTCAGTTCGCGCTTTGCCGATCCGACCAGCTGGCCGACCCAGCGGGCGAGGAACACCTTGTTCTCCGGCGTGAGTTCAAGTGCCTTCAACGGCGCGCAGGCGGTGGCAACACCGTTTCGAAGCGGCAGGTAAGTGCCACCCGCGGCCCGCACGAAAAGGTCAGCTCCTCGATCCTTGTCGAAGAAGACCATGTGGGGATCATGTTTTTCCAGCTGGGAGAGCATGAAGTTCAAGAGCACCGTCTTGCCGGTGCCCGACGGGCCGCACACGAAGGTGTTGCCAAGGTCGCTGTGATGGAAATTGAAATAGAAGGGCGAGCCGGAGGCAGTCTTCAGCATGGCGACGGCCGATCCCCATTCATTTCCGTCCTTCCTGCCTGTCGGATAGGAATGATAGGGGGCGAGCGCCGCGAAATTTCGCGACGTGATAACGCCCGATCTTGCGCGATAGCGGAAATTGCCCGGCACCTGCCCCCACCAGGCCGCCTCAAGGCCAAGATCCTCGCGGGCGACGACTGCGCCGCCGTTGGTGAGATGGGCCCGTGCTTTGGCCATATGATCGGTCAGTTCTTTCACCGACGGCGCAAAGACCGAAAGCGCCAGATGGTGCTCTCCGAGCACAAAGCGGTTCGATTCAAGGTCGTCCATGGCATCGCCGAGCTCTTCGATCTGCGACGCCGCCTTGTCGCCTGCGCTCACCATCTGGTTCTGTTTGCGCCCCATGATCGTGCGCGCATCGGCTTTCGAGACGAAGGCGAAAGACTGTGTCAGGATGAGCTCGAACGGCGCCGTCAGGATGCCGTCGAGCATGCCGCTGCGGGTCGTCGCCGGATATTCCTTGAACCCGAACATGCCGGCATAGCGGCTTTCGGCCTCATGACGGATCTCGATGGTCTCGCGCCCGAAGATCACCCGATCCGAATAGATCGCCGACGATATCCTGCCCTCTGTCAACGGAACGCGTTCCCGCCGGCCGCCGACGATCTGATGCAGGACCTCGCTCGGTTCGGAGAAGAAGATGTCGTCCTGCTCGTAGAGGGAGAGCACCCGAGGCTCGAAGCGTTTCAGCCCGGCGGTCACGTCGGATACCTTGTCCTGCAGATGCTTCAGCACACCCTCGTCGACTTCGACACCGTTGCGGCGCGCCTTGCGGAGGAGCGAAAGGAGGTTGGCGGTTTTTTCGGCCGGATCCCGGCCCGGATGCCAGACAAGCGAGAGGTAAAGATCGTTTCGAAATAGATCCTCTCCGATCATGCGTTCGCGGTATCTTGTGTTCAGCCCCTGCGAAAAACGATTGGCGAACTCTCCGTCCGGATAGTCGTTGTCGCGACGGCGAATGACATGTGTCCAGAGCGCCAGGCGCTCATCGGCGATGTTGCGGTAGAGCGTATTGAGATCGCGGTGCAGGCTATTGAGGTCCAGGACATCGGCGGTTTCGAAGGATATGCCTTCAAGCGCGAGCATCACCATCAACGCCCTGGATTCGAGCGCGATCGTCGTCTCGTCGACATGACGGACGTACGGAATGAAGGTTTCCGGCCCGAGTTCGCGCGAGCGAAGCGTTGCGATGCTAGGCAAGGCTCAAATCCTTTTCGTCATAGCGCCGGATGAGCCTCAGAGGCGACAAGGTGGCGCCGCCCCAATAGCCGGCGTTGCGCGACCGGCCGCGGGTCTCGATCCAGGAAATCAGGATCCGGAACATGTTGTGGTCATGCTTGACGAGGGTGCGGAATATGAAATGGAAGACGACGCCGACAAGCGCGTAACCGATCGATCCCGCGGTGATGTAGAGGATCGTCGTCAGCATGACGTTCATGCCCATCGCCTCCATCGTCACGCCGGCGATCATCGCCGGGCGGGTGCAGGCCAGGAACAAGGTATCTTCCTCGATCGCGGCGGTGGTCGGCATGACCTTCAGCTTCCGACGATCGTGTTGACGAGTTCGGTCGCCCCAAAAATTCCGCCGATGCCGATGATCCAGAAACCGGCACGGCGCAGATCCATGTAGCCGAACATCCAGGCAATGCAGATGATGATGACGGCGATGACGGCGAGCAGCCGGGCGATGTTGCCGGTCAGCATGTCGACGATATTCTGCAAGACGGTTTCGACGCCAGCTGCCTGGGCGAAAGCCGGTTCCACCAGGCTGGCGATGATGGCCGCTGCTATCAGGAGAGAGGCCGCGACAGGGCGAAGGCTTGTTTTCGAGATCATTCACTTTGCTCCGATCGTTCGTTCTTAAACACGAGAACCTGGTATGACCGCCGGGCGTTAAAGACGTCCCACGATGCGGCTTCACCAGATTGGGGAAGGAACTGTGCGGGCGGGGATGCCTCCCCTGTGGCTGGCCGATCCGCGCGAGGGGCTTCTTCACGCGGCTCGGCGATAGCGAGAGACGCCAGGTCGGAAGGCAGGCGGACCATTTCCTGGCGGACCTGCTCGTCATAGTTGATCATTTCGCCAACAGACGGATCGTCACGCCCGTAGTAGGACTGAAGCATGACCTTTTCGGCTTGGATCGCATCGGCGCCGGCGCGCAAGGCCAGACGATAATAGCCGTCGAGCAGAGTGGCCGTCGCCTTGAGGTTCTGGCAAGGATCGAACGCATCCGAGATCGAGAGCTTGAGCCTGCGCAACTCCGTCTCGCCGATGCCGCCAAGACCGATCTGAATGTCCTGCTGATCGGCAACGAGGGAGGTCGCCAGTTCAATTGCCTCGGCCTTTGATGTGGGTTGGGGCTCAAGCGGCGGGCCGCTGTTGATCCGAATGGCGAAGGGTTTGAAGCCGCTCTCGAGACTGATGACAGCCGCGAGCGTTCTGATTTCCACCATGGGCGCGCAGTTCTGGGCGAGATCCATGAATGCCACAGCCATCGATCAGTACCAGACCCGCTGCATCGCTGCCCCGTCGATCGTGACGTCGACATAGTGAGGCTGCGATCTGACGTTCGGGCGGGCGGTGGGATAGCCCATACATTGTCGCCGTCCGTCCAACAGCTGCCATCGCGGGGACAGAACTGAGCCGTCGCTGAAATTGTACTCGTCCCCAACATGAGGGCAGAATGCATCACTCACCGGCTGGAGGGCCGTCGACACGCAGGTTACTTCTTGCCCGCGCGGTCCATAATCGCTTTCCAGCCGGTATCCGGTTTCGCAGTAATAGGGCTCATAACCCGGGCGCGAACTGTGGAAGGTGGCGCCGCTGCATGTCGGGAACGAATGCCCCTCGGCAAGCTCGCGCCAGAGCTTCTCGATCGGCGGCCGGCATTCCGCGAACTGCGTCGGCCCTCCGGGGTTGGAGAGGCACAGGATAACCTCGCAACCCCAATCATTTGCTTGCGCCCTGCCAGGTGAAGTAAGGTAGGGTGGCAGTAGGCAGCAGGCCGCCACGACTGAGTTGAACAGAAGGTTTTTCATGAGCACGACCCTTCCAAGGATATTCCATTGCCAAAGAGGCGGCCTGCCTCCCGAACTGTTTATACTGACTTATATAGCACAGTAAAATAGCATGACAAGAGCGCTCAAGACGCAATGGCATAATCTCGCCTTCTCGGGCCTCATCCTGCATGAGATCCTCGACCACCCCCGTGATGATGAGACGCCTCAGGCCAGGCTGAAGCAGGTCGGCATGATGACGATTTTGTACAGCATGAACCAGGCGCACCAGAAGCTAACCCTTTCCAGCATTATGGAAATAACGGCTCTGACGCGCAGCGGCGTCAAGGAGACGGTGGATCTGCTGGTCAAACGAGGAATGCTGGAAGAGACGATCGTCAAGAACTCGATGGGTCGTGGAACCGCGCGCCAGTTCGAGATTTCCGAAACGCTTCTGGAGAAGCTAAGTTCGTTCGGCGCTGGGTGACCAACGAGTTAAAGTGACGAATTTCGGCGCCGTCAGGTCTCACGTGCGATAGACCATTGATCTTGCATAGTCAGGAAAGAATGCGTTATGGCGCGCGCTAGCCTTCGCATGCGGTGGCCTGAAGTGGCAGGAACCTTAGGCGATTGCTATCGGATCAACTATGCTCGCAACTTGAAGCAGAAACTGACAGAACGACATCACGCAGATCCATAGCCGAACGGGTGATCGTACAGACGACCAGGGCGGCATGCCAATCGATGGAGACGTTGAGTTCATGGCGATCGTCGAGCTATGTGTTTCTGGCGACATCGAAGCCGGTGAGGTGCGCGATCGATATAATGCGTTGTTGGCACGCCGCTCGCGCAGCAAACGCGGCCTTGGTCGCAGCCCCGGAATCAGTCCGGAGATGCCGCAACCAGCTTTCGTTCAGGTAAGCGTCGGACCAGCTGGCGAGTTCCCGGACTGACTACAGATTCACCAAGACCATTGGAGAGAAGCATGACACGAGCACCACGCCGCCCCGCCAATCCACTTGATGCGGCAGAGGCTTTGTTCAAGCCAGCAAAGAAGGCCGCAGCGGCACCAGCCGCTGAACGGCGAGCGCTGCCGCACGTGAAGGAGCCGGTCTCCATGAGACTCGACAGCGATGTGCTCGCGTATTTTCAGGCGGAGGGTCCGGGATGGCAGGAGCGCGTCAACGATGCCCTGCGTGCAGCGATGAAAGAGTGATCGTGAAGGGACTGCGATCGCCCACCGGCATAGGCGGCCCGCTCACGTTCCTCCTCGCTGTCCTGCGTAGAAGTGTGTTGGGGCTTTCAGGAGGTTGATCGCACGGGGTGATTTTCCCTGTCCGAGGCGGAATAAAGCTCTTGAAGGGGTCGCGACCAATGGTCTCCGATCTCCTGAAGCATCTGCATTATTCCGAGCCAATCACGCCAATCGCAAATCGAGAGACGGGTGCAGCTTCTTTAGGTTCGGGAGAGATTTAGCCTGCCACGGATATTGATGAGTGCCTTTGACCACAAGCAGGAGGTCGCTGATTTTCCTGGCCTCGATAGTCAGCTTCGCCAGCAGATTGATCCCGGAAGAATTGAGAAACTCCAGACCCGTCAGGTTGAACGTCACCTGCTTGTGGCCTCCGTGGAGGATGCCTGAGATCAGCGAGTAGATGGGCGCGTAGGCGTCCGGCCCTGCCAGCCGGAACACGCCGTCGAAATATACCTGGTTTCGTTCCGCCCACACGCGGAAGTTTTCGTCGCTGATTTCCATTCTTCGCTCACTGATTGGAGAAGGGCGGCATCGCCACGGCTGCAGTCGTCGTCAGTATGATATGCTGATCATCATGCTCCTCGAAAGCCCATGCCATTTTTGCATCATAGTCGCTCAGAAGCGTAAGCAAACCCAGACCCGAACCGCTTCCCATTGATATGGCATTGATTTCGATTTGCTCAAGAAGAAGTTCCTCCGCGTTTTTCGACTGAATGTGACGCAGCAATTGCTGAAAACGCGCCGCGCTGCCGCCATCGATCGTGTTCTTCACCCTTATGAAAAAACGGCCGTCGAATATGCTGGCTTCAACAAGGATTTCACCAGGCTGTCGAAACTTAACGGCATTTTCTATCAGCTCATTGCTGAGGTACCCGATGTCGTGATGCGCCTGCCTGTAGTCTTTCCTGGAGCGGGAGAACGGAAGAGCCATCACCTCAGCTATAAAGTCGGAGGTCATTCCCGAATGCTTCCATCCGAGCTGAAGCGGCCCGTCGCTCAATGTAAGGCGAGTATCGACATTCAGTCTTAAGCCCGCCAAAGACTCGATACCGTATACCCTTGGTGCCATGTGTCACCTATGCCGCACTGCGAGAAGCGTAATGTCATCGTGTATCTTCTGTGATCCGATGAAGAGCATGAGTGCCGCCACAATTTCAGAAACGATTTTGTCGGCACTTAGACCGTTCAAGCGTCGTGCCTCCCGGCACAACCGTTCCATGCCGAACAGTTCCCCGAGCTCGTTTTCGGCTTCTGTTACGCCATCCGTGTGCAAAAGTATGAGGTCGCCCGTCTCAAACGCTATTTCATGGGTTTTTACGAACGCTGAGATATCGGCTTCCAGCCCGATCGGTATCCCTAGATCCATCGTGTCGATGCGCTCCACCTTGCCGTTCGCCCGCACTATGACGACTTCCTCGTGTTGCCCCGAGAGAATCATGTCCTTTCCGTCATAGTCCAGAAACGCCAGCGTGAGGTGCTTGTCGATCTTGGTCCTCACGATGTTTTTAAACAGGGCGCTGTTCAGGTCAGTGAGAAATTTGACGGCATCGGTGTTTCCCGCTTCCTGCAGGGCACGGGCCACGGACTGGACCATCAACATCAGCACACCGCTTTCGAGCCCATGTCCAGTGACGTCGCCGATGCCGATCTTTAGCCTGTTCCCGTTCTTCAAGACGTCATAATAGTCGCCACCAACTTCTTCGGCAGGTCGCATGTATGCTGCGATTTCGAGGGTCTGAAACTCCTCGAGCTCCTGATGCAGCGGAAGGACCATGAGTTGGATTCTTTCGGCGACGGCCAGCTCCGTTCCAAGACGTCGGTTTTCTCGCTGGAGCTGCGCGTTCAGTGACGAAATCTCTTCCTTTGCATCCTCGATCTGAGCGGTTCGCTCGTCGACGAGTTGCTCAAGGTTTTCGGTGTGGTAGCTGATCTGTTCGGCCATGCGATTGAATGCTTCACCCGCCTCGCCGACCTCATCTTTGCTTGTTATGGCTACCCTGACCGAATAATCCTTCGCCTGTATCCTCTTGGCGGCATCGGCAAGTGCGCTGATTCCGCTCGTTATTCGTTTCGAAGCCGCGAGTACCGCGATCGTCACGACAAGCAGCGACAGTAGGATCGCCAGAATCTGATAGATCACGATCCGGTTCGTTGCCTCTGAAATCTTGGCCTGAGCCGCATAGAGGGAGGCGTCGATTTCTCGCTCAGGCACAACCACGCCCAGAGACATCGCCTCTTGCCGAACGGGCCCAGTGACCCAGAGATTGGTCGCAGGGAGTTTCTTTACGATAGCAATATAGGGCACCAATTCGCCGTCCTGCTGCAACAACAAGTGCTGGATGCCCTGTTCGCGATCGAGAGCCATGCTCGCTATCGCTGGCTGCGAGCTTCGCTTCAGCGAACGTTGCAGCCCGGTCACGCCGGTTCCGCTCGCATCGCTCGCAGAACGAAGGCCGAGCGTTTTTTCGCCTGTGCTGTTGATTGCCACGACGTTTCCGTCTGACATGACGAGAAATCCAAAGCCGGACTGGGCCACTTTCACATTTTCAACAGTCTGCGCGAGCTGGTCGAGCGTGATATCGGCGCCTGCCGCCCCGGAGACATCCTTCCTGTCGGCGGTCCACAAGGGATGGAAGAAACTTACGATCAGCTTCCCGGTGATCGCATCCGTATAGGGAGCAGTCTGCGTTATCTCGTCCGCGACCGGCCGCGTTTTGCTGTCCTTGGCCCAATCCTGCCAGGATTCATAAAGCCCGGGAAAAAAGAAGTCCCAGAGATTCGCCTCGTTGTGACCCGGATAAAGACGGTCGAAGGTCTGAGCCTGGTCGGTGTAGGGCGTCGTCCGGAAGATCGGCCGCTCTTTCGATCCGATGTAGTACATTTGCAGCTTTGAGGCGCCGTGTTGCATCAGGCTCGGCGCAACAAGGTCGAGAACCGAGCTGGTCTGGATGTCGCGCTCGACATCCGGCTTTGGCTTATGGTCTGGTCCGAGCAGATACCCCCAGACGCTCATGACCGATACGGAACCCGCGGCGTTCTGCGACCATCTCCCCTTCTCATCGTAAGAGAGGCTGACGCTGCCCGGAGATGCACGAGAAACCGCGGCACCCACCTCGGAATTGCGCTCGGGATCGTCGATCTGCGCCTGGAGCACGCCTGCCAAGGCGCTGACGTCATTATGGACCTGGCGCAGGAGCAGACTCACCTGTGCCGCGGTCGAATCGGCATATGTGCGTACGTATTCCTGGCTTGCGGCCTCAAGGCCCTGCCCGACCTCCAGCGTTGCGTCACGCGACAACCGTTGAACGTTCCAAAGCGCCAGTCCGCCGCTCACCAGCAGGTCAAAGAGAACGGCTCCACCGACGACCAGGATGAACTTTGCTCGAAATGAGCCCAATCTTATCGGTCTTTTCGATGGTTTCCTGTCCATTACAGCGGCTTCCGGCCGGAAGCTGCCCAGATCGGCCAGCCTGCATAACCCTTGGGGTGAAGAGCAGCAAAGACATGATCTCTGAATCCTTGCCGGAACCTGCGAATGAATTCCAATGAGTCGCCACGTCGGACGGCCATCTCACCGGCATAGACGTTTTCCCATGCTTCTATGATATCTGCGAAGTCCTGGGGATCCCCGTCAAGGTTCGTCACCATAAAGCAGTCGACCTTGATCTCATCGAAGCCGGCGTCGGCGAGGAGATGACGGCTTTTCGGCCCCATCTCGACATCCATGTCGAAGTGCCTGAACAGTTTGGCGACTTCCTCGTAAGTCCATTTTATGGTTTCCGCATGTGGCTCCCCGAGACAATGCGAGTTTTTTTCGTTTGTGATGTAGACGCGCCCGCCTGGTTTGCAGATGCGGTAAAGCTCCCGCAGCAGTATCTCGGGGCGATTGAAAATCTGCAGCGAATGGCGGCAGGTCACGAAGTCGAATTGATTGTCTCTGAGCAGCATTTGCGAGGCATCGCCATAGGTGTATTCGATTCCCTGCAGATCGAAGTCGGCGGCGATCCGGCGGGCATATTCGAGGCTGCGCACGGAATGATCCAGCGCAACAAGGCGTGCCGGTGCAAACTCCCGCTGAACCAAGGCTGCGAAATCCCCAATTCCGCAGCAGATATCCGCGACGACAAGACCGCTGCGCAGGCCGTGGCGGGGCAACAGTTCCCGTTCATGCCTCCATGTCATTTTCGTCTGGGTGCGCAGAATAGGAATGAAGGTTTCATCCTCGACAAAGCTCTGGCCGGGATAGAATGCCGAATCGTAGACTTCGATCGCCAAGTTCGGCTCCGTCGCGGCGAGGGTCTGGAACAACGCGGTCGACCACGCCACCACGCTTGATGTGATAATGACGATCTTCCGTTCCGGCCTATTCCGGCAGCTCTCCTTGAGAAGGTCGGACAGGGCGGCGAAGGCAGTCATGTTGATGTGTGTCAAACGTTTGACATTGAGGTAAACGACCCCGCTGTATTTTTCCAAACTTTGCTGCACCAGCCTGAGAGCATCGGCAATCATAGCGGCGCTTTCGGGCCGCATCTTGCCTGAGAGCACCAGCTCTTGATTGGTCGGATCGAAATAAACAGCAAAGGGCACAGGAAGCATGTTCATTGGAAGTCCTCGGTCGAGGGGAAATCCGCGATGATTTGTATTCCCCGCGTGCCGTCTTTCTCAATTCGGATGGCGGCGCGGAATATCGCTGCCAAATTGGCGAGCGGAACCGTCCCATCGGACTCGACGGGATATCCGGACGCGGCCCCAAGGATAGGCTGGCGTTCGCTTGATCTTGCACGTGCGTGCTCGCGGTCAGATCCTTCCTCGCAAGGGAACGCAATTCTCAACCGATTGAATGTGGCGCTGCGATAGAGATCGAAACTTATCCTCCCCGGCTCTCCAGTCGAACGGAAAGCGAGTTCGACGAGCTCGTTCGTCGCCACGGAAAGAAAATTGGAATAGCGAGCGGGATCGCTGTGACCCTGGCCGAGAATGTCTGAGAGATATTCCGTAATCCTGTCGCAAAATTGCCATTGGGATTTGAACATCCCAACGTTCATTTCCATCGATACCATGGGCGCAAATGCGTGGTCATCGAAGTTGGATGCTTCTTCTTTCAATACACCCTCCATTCGTTTGCCGAAGGCGTCGGGTTGATGGGTGCCGCGGCTGAAACACGGCGAAAAATGATTCTTCACTATGGTCGTGGCTGACTTGCGGATTTTTCCGCCTGAGTGACGAACTCGCCGATCGCCTCGACCGAAAGCGGCCTGCTGACGAGATAGCCTTGAAGCCTGTCGCAGCCGACGCTGCGTAACCATGTCGCCTGATCGGGCGTCTCAACCCCTTCGGCCGTCACTCGCATCTCGAGGTCATGCGCAAGATTGACAATGCAGCGGACGATTGCCTGGCTTTTGAGATCGCTTTCGAGGTCGGTGATAAAGTATCTGTCAATTTTTATCGTATCGAAGGGGAAGGTCTTGAGATAGCTAAGGGACGAATAATCGGTCCCGAAATCGTCAAGCGAAATTCGTATCCCCAGCACGTTAAGGGTATTCAGCGTATCGATGTTGTTGACGGTTCGCTCAAGGAGCACGCTTTCCGTTATCTCAAGTTCCAGACGCTCGGGCGGCAAGCCGACCAGGTCCAATGTCTGGGACACGCGGTCGGTGAAGCCGCTTGTCAAAAATTCGGCCGCAGATAAATTGACGGCGACAGTGTAGTTCTGCGGCCATTTCATCGCCTCGCGACATGCCTGCTCCAAAACCCATGCACCAATTTCCGGCATCAATCCGTCGGCTTCGGCCACCGGAATAAATGCCGCAGGTGGAATAGTTCCAAGCAAGGGATGGCGCCATCTGAGCAATGCTTCGAAGCCGAAGATGCGGCCGGCTTCTGCGATGGGCTGGTACTCGATGAAAAATTGATGCTGGACCAGCGCCATGCGAAGGCTGCGGCGCAACAGTTCGCGCTGTTCCAGGGATTCAAGCATTGAAGGATCGAACGGTTTTGCGCGGCCGCGTCCTTCTTTCTTCGCAGCGTAAAGTGCGACGTCGGACGACTTCATGAGCTGCTCCGGACTTATTCCGTCCAACGGAGCAGCGGAAGTGCCGATACTTACACCGACAAACAGCGCGATACCGTCTATCGTGAAGGGCTTCTTGAACGCGTCCACCAAGGCTTCTGCCAGTCGATGCCCTTTGGCGGGATGCCCCGAGCCCATGGAAATGACCATGAATTCGTCACCCGCCAGTCGATAGGCCCTGTCGTCGTCGGTGAGGCACCCTTGAATGCGGCTCGCGGCGAGCTGAAGAAGCTTGTCGCCGGCCGGATGCCCGAGCGTGTCGTTTACAGGCTTGAAATCGTCGAGGTCGAGCTGCATCAGGGATAGAGCTTCATTCGAGGCCGTGGCCTCATGCAGCGATGCGGCGAGATCGTCGCCGAACTGACGTCGGTTGGGAAGCCCGGTCAGCGGATCGTGAGTGGCCAGATGCAAAAGGGTTGCGAGGTCGGCGCCGTTGCGTTCCTCAGACCGAACCACGGCAAACAATTCTCCGATCCGATAAATCGTGATGCCATGCGATCCCGGCTTGTTTGGATCCAGCGAGATGCGCAAGGGCCGAGCGGCGTCGCCGATCGAATGAGCCGCGAGCGTGATTTCGGACCTGTCCAACTCGGGGAAATGCTCCCAAAGCGATGCTGCTGGCCTAACGGCAGCAGGCAGTGGATTGCCCAGCAAAGTCTCGACGGGATTGAATTCGCGATCAAAGAACAAAAGCCCATCGGCCGGGTGCAAAGCTTTTGCCTCGGTTTGTTCGAGGGGCGAGCGAGCCGCACGATCTCTTGGCATGTCCCGGGCTTTCTCCAGTCGAATCTCCTAGCAGGCAGGTGGAGTATAGTGCAACTTGAGCGCGTTTGGATCCTATATTAGGCCCCCCTGATTAACAATCCCCAAAAGTCAGGACGCCGTAGCGCCTGTCCACGGTCCCGAATCCCTTGTGACCTGGCCGAGGAAAAAAATAGTATTTCGCAATCTAATCCAATGGGAAATAGGGCCTCCGCCTCCAGCTTGCCTTGCCGTTCCGTTAAACGGGGAGAATGGGCGAACAGCGCTCGCCCCTCCCCGGCTCATTTCGTGATGGTCTTGCCGTTCGGCAGTTCCACGCCAAGGACGTCATCGACGCTGCCCGCGCCGATCTCTCCAACGGTTGGAAGAGCGTTCGCGTTGAGGGCATTGGAGGTAATCGCATTCCAAGTGATAGCGTTCGCAGTGACAGTAGCTGGCGACTCCGGCCAACACCACGTGATACGGAACCGTGCCTTATGGCACCTGAGCCCCACTCACTGCGACATACACCGAATAAATCGACCGTGTTGCCGCAATAAACAGCCGGTTGCGTCTTGGCCCACCGAAAGTGAGGTTGGCGACGGTCTGCGGTACGCGGATCTTTCCGATCAGTTTGCCCGCCGGGTCGAAGCAGTGCACGCCGTCTGCGGCACTCGACCAGAGGTTTCCGTTCACGTCGGTGCGGATCCCGTCCGGGATGCCTTTGTCGATAAGGCAAAAGACGCGGCCGTTCGCGACCCTCTCGCCATCGACCACGTCGAACGCGCGGATGTGGCGTGGCAGGCTTTCGTCGTGGCTTGCCCCCGAATCCGCGACGTAAAGGATCGTTTCGTCTGGCGAGAACGCAAGGCCGTTCGGCTGGATGAAATCCGTGACGACGGCCGCAAGTTGGCCGGTCGCCGGATCCAAGCGGTAGACATTGCGGGTCGGCTGCTCCGGCTCGGCGTGATAGCCTTCATAGTCCGACATGATGCCGTAGGTGGGATCGGTGAACCAGATCGTGCCGTCTGATTTCACCACCACGTCGTTCGGCGAATTGAGCCTTGTGCCTTCGAAACGGTCGGCGAGCACGGTGATCGAACCCTCGATCTCGGTGCGCGTGACGCGCCGCCCGCCATGCTCGCAGGAGATCAGCCGGCCCTGCCGGTCGCGTGTATGACCATTGCTGAAATTGGACGGTTGCCGATAGACGGAGACGCCGCTCTCCGGTGTCCACCGCAGCATGCGCTGGTTGGGAATATCGCTCCACAGCAGCTGGTTCGCATCATTAAACCAGACAGGCCCCTCCGCCCAGCGACAGCCGGAATAAAGTTCGTCGAGGCCGGCGCTCGTCACGATCAACTGCCGGAAGAGCGGGTCGTGAATTTCGTAGATGCTGGCCTCGGCCATGGCGGTCTTCCCAATTATCGCATGCCGGCCCGGCGGCCGCCGGCGAGCATGATGACGCTGATGATGATGAGGCCGGTCATGATCAGGCGAATGCCCGCGCCGACCCCGTAGGTGTTGAGCATGGAGACGACCAGGAACATGAAGAGCGACGCGCCCCAGATGCCCGGCACGTTGGAATCGCCGCCGGCGACGGCCGTGCCTCCGATCACCACGACGGCGATCGACATCAACAGATATTCCGAGCCCATGTTGAGCGCCGCGCCGCCGGAAAAGCAGGCGAGCAGATAACCCGCAATCGATGCGAGCACGGCGCAGAAAAGATAGGTGACGAAGCGCGTGCCGTCGACCGGTATGCCCGCCATGCGCGCGGCCGGCATGCTCTGGCCGATCGCCGAGATCCAGCGCCCGTAGATCGTCTTCTCGAGCAGGAACCAGGCGAGGAGCGAGATGAGAAGTGCGACGATTGCCACGTTGGGTACGCCAAGCGTGTTCGACGTCGTGAATTCCGCCAGCACGCTCGGCGGCTTGATGCGCAATCCCCGGTTCGTCCAGATCGCTGCAGACTGCACGATGAAGCTCGTCGAAAGTGTCGCAATGATCGGCGGAATGCGCAGCGCCTTGATGAGTGCATAATTGCAGAGGCCGACGACGAGGCCGATGACGATGGCGACGAAGAGGCCGGGCAGGATCAAGCCATTTTCGACATTCATCAGCTTCAGCGCCACCGTGCCGGCAAGCGTCATCGTGGCGGGAACCGAGAGATCGATATTGCCGGGACCGAGCGTGATGACGAACATCTGGCCGATGCCGACGACGACCGAGAAGGCGGCGAAGGTGAGTGCTGCCTGCGACAGGCCGAGCGTGCTGGCGCCGAGCGTCACCATGACCGTCAGGAACCAGACGGTGAAAGCGGCAAGCCACGACCAGATCCAGGGCTTGCCGAACAGGCGGAGCAATGGGGTCATCGGCGTTTCTCCTGCTTCTCCAGGCGGTTCAGCATCAGGCGGAGCGCCAACACGATGATCAGGATGGCGCCCTGAGCGCCGATCTGCCAGTCCGGCGAGATGCGCAGGAAGGACAGGAATGAGCCGGCCAGCGTCAGCGTCAACGCGCCGATGACGGCGCCGATCGGGGAGACGCGGCCGCCGATGAATTCGCCGCCGCCGAGGATCACGCCGGCGATCGACAGCAGCGTGTAGCGCAGCGCGATATTGGCATCGGCCGAGGTGGTCAGGCCGACGAGGGCGATGCCGGCAAGCACTGCGAACAAGCCCGCAAGCCCATAGGCGGTAGCGCGCGCCCCGACAATCGACCAGCCGGCGCGCTCGACCGAGCGCTGGTTGCCGCCGATGCCGCGGATCAGCACGCCGAGCGACGACCGCATGACGAGAAGATGGGCGACGGCAGCAATGGCAATGCTGGCGACGATCGCCATCGGCGCGATCGGCGGCTTGACGGTCATCAGCGAGCGCACCCAATTCGGCGCCTGCCCGCCTGGAGCCGGCAGCAACAGCACGGCAAGGCCGCCCCAGACGAAACTCATGCCGAGGGTCACGACGATGGACGGCAGGTTGCGCAGATGGATTATGACGCCGAGCGCCGCATAGGTCGCGATCGCGCCGGCAAGGATCAGGACGCCGATCACCGGGGCATCGCGCAGAAAGGTCGCGGTGACGCAGGCGACGAAGCTCACGAAGGTGCCCATCGAGAGATCGAGATCGTTGACCGCCATCACCAGCATCTGGGCGATCGTCGCGAGCGCGATGGGCACGGCCAGGTTGAACAGCAGGTTGAGCCCGACATAACTCACGGCGCGCGGCTGCATCCAGAAGACGGCAGCGAGCAGCAGCGTCAGCGACAAGGCGGGAATGGCGAGACGCATGGCATCGGACGAGAGCCTGAACGTCATGCAGCGACCCCTTCGAAGGAGGCGGCAATGATATTCGTCTCGTTGACGGCGTCGCCGGCGAGTTCGGCCTTGATGCGGCCTTCGCGGAAGACGTAGACGCGGTCGCAAAGGCGGACCTCGTCCATTTCAGTCGAATACCAGATGAAGGTGCGGCCGCGCGAGGCTTCGTCGCGGATGATGGCGTAAACCTCCTGCTTGGTCCCGACATCGACGCCGCGCATCGGATCGTCCATCAGCACGACGGGCGCGCGGGTCGCAAGGGCGCGCGCAAAGAGCACCTTCTGCTGGTTGCCGCCGGAAAGCGACAGGATGCGGTTGGCCATATCGGGCGTGCGGATCTCGATCCGCCGCTTCCAGTCGGCGCCTTTCGTCTCTTCCTCGTTTGCGAGGATGAGGCCGCGTCGCGAAAGGTCACCGAGCGAGGCGATGGAGAAATTGCGCAAGATGCTCCACAGCTCGAAAACGCCGTTGAGGCGGCGGTCGCCGGCAACGAAGGTGACGAGCGGATCGCGCTCGGGCAGCCAATTGCTCGACTGGGCCGCATGCAGGGCAAGCAGCAACTCGGTCTGCCCGTGGCCGGCCAGTCCCGCCAGCCCGATGATCTCACCTTTGCGCGCCGCGAAGGGCAGGCCCTTCGTCTGATGCGACAGGATGAGCGGAGCGAGGGATTGTTCGCGCACCGAGCGCTGCGCGATCTCCTCCTTCGCAACGGTGCCCATGGCTTCCACAAGGCCATGATGATCAAAACCGTTCGCCGGACGTTCGGCGACGACGCGGCCGTCCTTCATGACGACGATGCGATCGGAGGTCTCGAGGATCTCGTGCAGGATATGCGAGATGAAAATGACGGAGCCGCCGGCGGCAGTGAAGCGGCGGACATGGTCGAGCATCTGACGGGCAAGGCTCGCATCGAGGGACGATGTCGGTTCGTCGAGGATCACCAGCCGTGGGGCAATGCCGGCGTCGGAGAAGGCCATTGATATCTCGACCATCTGCCGCTCGGCGATCGAAAGATCCCCCACAGCCCGGCTGCTGTCGATGCCATGGCCGGGAAAGACGGTGTCGAGGCTCTTCTCGATGATTTTTGCCGCGCGCCTGCGCCAGCCGAAACCACCGAGATCGCGGTGCATGATGCGCGTGTTCTCGACGATCGAAAGGTTGGGGCAGAGAGAAAGTTCCTGGAAGACACAGCGCACGCCGCGGGTTCGCGCGGCGTTGATGCCATAGCGCTCCAGCCGCTCGCCGTCGCTCGCCACACTTCCTTCGTGCGGCGTGAGGCCGCCATTGATCACGCTGACGATGGTGGACTTGCCGGCGCCATTGTGTCCGACGAGCCCGACGCATTCCCCCGGCATGACGCTAAGCGTCACGCCATCGAGTGCCCTGACCGCGCCGAAGCTCACCTTGGCGCCATCGACGGCGATCACCGCCTTCAAAACGTCATCCATGCTGCCCGCCATGCCTGCTCGTATAGACTGCCGCGCGGCCATTTGCGGCCGCGCGGCAGTCGCCGGGAGATTTATTTTGCCGACTCGATGACCTTGATTGCATCAGCCTGCGTGTATTCCACGTTGGCAACGCCGCCGGCCTGGGTATTGGCGAGGTTCGTTTCGAGATTATCCTGGTCGATGCGCAGGAAGGGCACGACGAGGTCCTTCTTGACCTGCTTGCCGTCGAGGATCTGCTGGGCGACCCAGAAGGCGAGCGTGGAGACGCCGGGCGCGATCGACACGGACATGGTCTCGTAGCCCTTGCCGTCCTTCTGCTCCTTCCACCATTTCAATTCGTCTTCGCGGTTGCCCATGATGATGGTCGGCATTTTCCGGTCAGTTGCGGCAATCGCCTGTGCGGCGCCATAACCGTCGCCGCCCTGCGTAACCACGCCGACGATGTCGGGCAGGCTCGGCAGGATGCCGGCAACCGCCTTCTGCGCCACGTCCTGCGCCCAGTCGCCGTGAACGGAGCCGACAATCTTGAACTGCGGGAACTGCTTGACGCCGTCATGGATGCCGGCCGAGATCTCGTCATCAACGAAGACACCGGCCAGACCGCGGATCTCGAGCAGGTTGCCGCCCTGCGGGAGTTTCTTCGACAGGTACTCCACCTCGCTTCGGCCCATTTCCTTGAAGTTGACGGCGATGCGCCAGGCGCAGGGTTCCGTCACGATGCCGTCGAAGGACACGACGGTAATGCCGGCGTCGCAGGCTTCCTTGACCGCGCCGTTCAGCGCCGTCGGCGAAGCGGCGTTCAGCACGATCGCATCATAGCCCTGCAGGATCATGTTCTGGATCTGCGCGGCCTGTTCCGTCGCCTGGTTCTCGGCGGTGGTGAAAGGGTCGGCTGCGGCAACGACGCCTGATTTCACGGCTTCGCCCGTCACCTTGCCCCAGCTCGTCAGCATGGCTTGGCGCCACGAGTTGCCGGCATAATTGTTGGAAAGGGCGATTTTCTTGGCCGACGTATCGGCAAAGGCAGAAACGGGCATCGCGGCGCAAGCAATAGCGGCCGATGCCAGAAGCATCTTACGGATTGTCATGTCTTCCTCCCTCATGATCGCCGGTCGGCGGATCGTTTCACTCCTGCCTGCCCCAATGGGGTTCGAGTGAAAATTGTTCTTGCACTGAGCTTCCTCCTCTCAGTAAGGGCAGGATGCGGGAGATCGACTGGCCTGTACAGGGGCAAGGCGGCAATTCGTTTGCGGGTTTTGCGCAACAAGCTGCGGGTTTACGCAAGACGGCGGCGCTTTCTCGGGCGCTTACTGCGAAGCGATCGCAGCGGGTTGAGGAGCCCGCTGCCGTCTATGGGAGGAACTGACGATGCTGCATCTCGCACCCGCAGCCATGTTCGACCACTATCTCGGCATTTCCCGGCTGCTCGCGGGCCAGCTCGACTTCCGCTCGGCCATCCGTTCCGTCGCCGCCGAGGTCGCCCATATCATCCCCCACGACCATCTCGATGTCTGCGTGCTGCTCGAAGGCGGCAACTACCACACGGCTTACGAGACAGGCATCGAGACCGCCTGGGGCGAGATTGCAGGGGCGCCTGTTGTCAACAGCCCCATCCGTTCGCTGCTCTGGGGCGAGGTGGAGTTTATGCTGACGGACGACGCTATGACGGATCCGCGCTTCCACTTCGAGGGCGCGTTCAAGCGGCCGATCGTCGAACAGTCGCTGAGGAGCCGCTTGCATGTACCGATGAAGGTGCAGGGCACGATCATCGCCGCACTCTCCTGTTCCTCGCAAAGGGCGGGCGTCTATACGATGGAGGATATCGAACGCGCCCGCATCATAGCCGACCTGTTGACGCCCTATTTCTTTGCGCTCAGGGCGGCCGAGCATGCACAACGCTCGGCGATCGTCGAGGCTGAGGCTCGGGCCCGCGAGGAGGGATTGCGGCAAGGCGCGCTGAAGCTGACCGAAGCTCTGGAGCAGGAGCGCCAGCGGATCGGCATGGACCTTCACGACCAGACGCTGGCCGACCTGACGCGGCTTGCCCGCCGGATCGATCGGCTGTCACGCAACGGCGAGGTGGCGCCCGAAGCGCTGGAGCCGGTCTCGCGTTCCCTGCAGCATTGCATGCAGGATCTGCGGCAGATCATCGAGCAGGCAAAGCCCTCCGTACTCCAGCTCTTCGGCCTCGCCCAGGCGATCGAGCATCATCTGGACCGATCGACCCGCGATGCGGGATCGGCCATCGAATGGGGTCTCGTTGACGAGACGCATGGCGCACTGGAGCAACTGGAACCGACCGTCAGCGTCGCGCTGTTTCGCATCGCCCAGGAGGCGATCAACAATGCGGTGCGCCATGCCGCCCCGCTCACCATCATGGTGCGGCTCGAGGCTGACGACGAGAGGCTATCGATCGAAATCTCCGACGACGGCACCGGGCTCGCCAAGGCGCGGGGACGGATCGGCGGCGGCATCGACAATATGAAGACCCGTGCGCGGCTGATCTCGGCACGCTTTATGACTGGGCCTGGTCACAACAATCGCGGGACTGCGGTGCGCGTCATGCTGCCGCTCGGCCCGCACGACCCGGCGAGCGGGCCAAACTGAGGAGAAAGACGCGATGAAGGTTCTGATCGTCGAGGACGACCCGCTGCACCGGTCCTATCTGCACGAAGCGGTCAACGCGGCCCTGCCGGAATGCAACACGGTGATCGAGGCGGAGAACGGAACCGTCGGCGAAAAACTCGCCCGCGACCATAAGTCGGCCCATATCGTCATGGACCTGCAAATGGCGAGCCGCAACGGCATCGAGGCTGCGCGCACGATCTGGAAAGAACGACCGGAGACGCGCATCCTGTTCTGGTCGAATTATTCGGACGAGGCCTATGTGCGCGGCGTCTCGCGTATCGTGCCGGATGGCGCCGCCTATGGCTATGTGCTGAAATCCGCCTCGGACGAGCGGCTGAGGCTCGCATTGCGCTCGATCTTCATCGAGAGCCAGTGCGTCATCGACCGCGAGGTGCGGGGCCTGCAGCAGAAGAGCTTGGGCCAGACGAACGGCTTCACCGATTCCGAATACGAAATCCTCGTCGATATCGCCCTCGGCCTCACGGACAGGGCCATAGCCAAACGGAGGGGCCTTTCGCTGCGCAGCGTGCAGAACCGCCTGCAGCAGCTCTACGACAAACTCGACGTCTACCAGAGCGCAGGCGACGACCACGAGGACGGTCGCTTCAATCTCCGCGCCCGAGCTGTTACCGTCGCTTTCCTGCGCAAACTCCTGAACTACAGCGCCCTGGAGCGGGCTGAAGCAGAGCTGCAGGAGTGGCTGGATGGAAAGTAGTTTGGGAACAAACAGGATATCGATCGAACGCCAAGAGCAGGCGCCGGCGCCACAGAGGCAATAGGCGGTTCGTTCCGAAGAGAAGACACGATCCCAGGAAAGAATTTAAGATGCGGCCGGTACTACGGCCGCCACACCATAGCCTCCTGGCAGAAATCGGGTGGCCGATGGCTGACCTAGCGTGCAGAATCAATCCGCCGTCAAAGGAGGAATTTATGCTTACGCTTTACGATTATCGCCCATCGCAGAATGGCTGGAAGGTCAGGGTCCTGTTCGGGCTGCTGGACATTCCGTATCAAGTCCGCTTGCTATCGATTTTCGAAGGCGAAGCCCGCACCGATGCCTTTTTCGCCCTCAATCCGGCGGGAGGCATTCCCGTTCTGGAACTGGAGGATGGGCGGACGATCGCCGAATCCAATTCCATCCTCGCCTATCTGGCCGAGGGAACCCGGTTTCTGCCGGCAGATCGCTATCAACGTGCCAAGGTCATGCAATGGCTGTTCTTCGAACAGTATCACATCGAGCCGGTCATCGGCACGCTGCGCTTCTGGACGTTGACAGGGCGCCTCGGGCTCAACGCGGCCATGGTCGAAGCCAAACGCGCGGCTGGCCTGCGTGCCCTTGCCGCACTGGAACGCGGGCTGAAGAACACGCCGTATCTCGTGGATGAGGAGTTTTCGATCGCGGACCTGGCGGTTTACGCCTACGCCCACCGGGCAGCGGATTGCGGCTTCGTCCTGACAGATTATCCGGCGGTTACCACTTGGTTCGATCGCGTGCGGGAAGTCATCGGTCCCGGCCATCCGGTCTACCCGTATATCGACGATCCTCATTCAGCCATCTGAGCGCGATGCAACACGGACATGAATCGATCCGCCGCGACCGATTCAGGAAACTCGTTGGACCGCCAAATGGTGAGCGCGCATGATCCGGCTATGGATGCAAAAGCCGATATCATGCTGCTTTACCGGATCGATCCGTCTCGAAACATGGCGCGCTTCTATCGCCTATCAATCCAGCCGACATTGTTCGGAGGCAGTTCTCTCGTGCGCAACTGGGGCCGGATCGGGACCGAGGGCCGGCTGACAGTGGAACTGTTCGATACGCCCGGGGAGGCTGCTGTTGCCTATGAGCGCATGGCTGTCCGCAAGCTGCGTCGCGGCTATCGATACGAGAGTGCGACATGCGCCACGCAAGGGACCGTTGACGCTGCAAGGCATCTCGATCGCCTCGAACACAGTGACTAGGTATGATCCTTTGCTGATCGCGCTTGGCAGGATCAACCGTAATGTCAAATATTGACATCGCCTCGGGGATGCAGAACAATTCATCTAGCAATCTGGATAAGGAGGCCGCGGTGATGACCAGCAGCCTGCATGTTAGCCTGCCCGATGAAATGCGCGCCTTCGTCGATATGCGCGCCAACGGGAAGAGCCAATACACGACGCCGAGCGAATATGTGCGCGCGCTCATTCGCGAGGATATGGCACGCGAAGAAGACCGTCGTTATGCCATCCGCTCGCTGCTGCGGGCCGAAGAGGAATTCCGACGCGGAGAGATGCTGCCCCTTTCTGCGCTGGACGCCGTCGATGCGGAACTGGATGAAGAGCTGCGCTAGTGGCTCCTCGCGTTCTCATTCTGCTGACTGCCCTTGATAACTATCGCCTGGCAGTCCGCGAAACGGCGCGGAAATGGTCCATCGAACAGGCAAAGGCATACGGCCGCCTGCTGCGGGCGGGATTTGAAGCCATTCCCGAAGCGCATGCCCGTGTGAGGACAAAGAAAGACGAGCGCGTCGGAAATTCGCTCTTCCGGCTCCACAAAATCGAGCACCACTACGCCGTCTATATTGTCGCTGACGATACGACGTTCGTCATTGCCGCGGTCTTGCATGAGCGGATGGACATTCCCGCACAGCTGCGGGCAATCGAACGTTTGACCGACAGAGAGTACGACGCGCTGATGGGACATCCTCGGCCGAAGTCCTAAGGACCATCGGTCACGCCGAAGTGACCTGAAACGATGATCCGGAATTCACAATCCAGCCTTTCCGAACATGATCCGCCGAGCCAACCGGAACGGGCTGGCACGGGAAAACTCTCCATCATTTCTCAGACCTGTGTTGTGTTCACTGGGCGGCCGGCTTCCGCATATCCAATTGACAGATATCCTACAAGTGGATATGTCTCGATCGACGTAAATACGGATGGAACGAAACCGGCATGCCGCTGAAGTCGATCAAGCCCCTCACCCGCGCTCCCCTTCTCCACGTTTCGGTGCAGGAAAGTCTTCGCGCCTATATCGACGACAATGGGCTGAAGCCTGGGACGCTCCTGCCGGCAGAATCCGAGCTGGCAAACCAGCTGGGTGTCAGCCGCAATTCGCTGCGCGAAGGCATCAAGGCTCTGGAGTCGGTCGGCGTGCTGGAATCACGCCGCGGCGTCGGCATCTTCGTCAAGGCGTTCTCTTTCGAGCCGCTGCTCGACAATCTCGCCTACGGCCTCGGCGGCGCGCTCCGTCAGATCGAGGAAGTGATCGAGATCCGCCGGACGCTGGAAGTCGGTCTGATCGGCAAGACGGTCGAAAAGATCAGCGACGAGGACATTGCCGAGTTGCGAGCGACGGTCAACAGCATGGGCGAACATGCGCGGCGCGGCGAATCCTTTGCGACCGACGACCAGCGGTTCCACACCCTCCTCTTCCGGTGCCAAAACAACGAAACGCTTGCGCGTCTCATCGATGTCTTCTGGCTCGCCTTCTACAAGGCCTCCGATTTCGTCAATCTCGATAACGTCGATCCCGTCGCGACCTGGAGGGATCACGCGGCGATCGTCGATGCGATCGAGGCAAGGGATGTTGCAGAGGCGCAAAGACGCCTGGATCGCCACTACGAGGGTATTTCTCGGGTGATCGCTGCCAATAAGACAAATTCAAATGTGGGAGGAGCACAATGAATCGACTGTCAGGATTGTCATCCGCCATCGCGCTTGCCGCGATGATGGCTACGACCGCCATTCCAGCCTTCGCCACCCCGGCTGAGGCGGCAACACTCTCGGGCGGCTTCGATGTAGGCCCTGGCGGCTTCCAGGGCAATTTCAACCCACTGGCCGCGACGGCGGGCTTCACCTGGCTCAGCGTCTATTTCGAGCCCTTGGTCACCTACGACGAAAAGCTGCAGAAGGTGGTGGGCCTGCTTGCTTCATCCTACGAAGTCAGCCCCGATCAACTCACCTACACGTTCAAGCTCGCGGATGCGGAATGGCATGACGGCAAGCCTTTCACGGCGAAGGATGCCAAGTTCACGATAGGGCTCGCCCAAAATGCAAAGACCGGCTCTGTTTTTGCGGCCCGTCTGAATGCGATATCCTCGGTTGAGGCCAAGGACGACAAGACGCTTGTCATCAAGCTGTCGGCGCCCTCCGCAAACCTGATGGACGCCATGACCAAGGTCATGATGCTGCCCGAACACGCTTTGTCGCAGATCCCCGCCGAGCAGCTCGCCAAGAACAGCTGGTGGTCCACCTCGCCGATCGGCACAGGTCCGTTCAAATTCACCAAATACGTGACCGACCAATACGTCGAACTCGCGGCCAATCCCGATTACCGCGGCGGCAAACCGGCGCTCGAGAAGGTTATCAATCGCTATTTCGCCAATCCGGCTGCGGCGATCGCCGCGCTGCGCGCCGGCGAGATCCAATTCACCTACGTGGATTCGAACGACCTGACCGCCTTTAAGGACAGCAAGGATTTTCGCGCCATCGAAGGCAACTCTTTCGTCGTCAACTATCTCGGCTTCAATCACGACTCGCCGATTTGGAAGGATCTTCGAGTCCGTCAGGCGGTGATGTACGCGATCAATCGTGATGCGATCATCCAGAGCCTATACGGCGGCGCCGCCAAGCCGGCGAATTGCGCTTATGTCGCCGATCAGGTGGTGCCGAAGGGCATCGAGACTTATGCCTATGATCCGGAAAAAGCCAAGCAGCTCCTGAAGGAAGCCGGCTGGGACCAGATCAACGGCAACAAGCCGATTACCCTTCTGACCTATTACACGACGCCGCTTGCCGGCAATGTCATGGCCGCGATCCAGGCGATGCTCGCTCAGGTCGGCATCAACGTGACGCCGCGCGCCGTCGACGCTCCGACCTATAACAGCATCGTGCTCAACGCGTCGCCTGATGTCGCGCAGTTCCAGATGGTCTATGCAGGCCTGCAGAACGGCCCAGATCCGGGCAGCATCAATGTCGGCCTCAACGAGAAGCAGATTCCACCGGCCGGCCCGAACGTCGCTCGGGTGCGCATGCCGGAGCTGACAAAGGCGCTCGATGCAGCCCTCGGAGAAACGGACGGTGCCAAGCGGGACACCCGATATCAGGACGTCTGCAAGGTGATGAACAGCCAGCTTCCCTGGGGCACGCTCTGGGTGGCGAACCGTTACGGCATCGCATCCACCAAGCTGAAAGACTTCACCTGGACCCCTGCCCCCGGCGGCGGACCTTACCAGGCGCATCCGGAAAAATGGGCGATCGCCGAATAGGGCGTTGCCCGTCCTGAGAAGCAAAGGGTGGCCTCGTCACCGACCCCGCCACCCTCACAGGAACGGACATTTATGCTGAGATACAGTCTCCGGCGTCTGCTGATCGGAGTGGGCATGCTCTTTGCTTTGAGCGTGCTGATCTTCGTCATGCTGCGCCTTACCCCCGGCGATCCGATCGACGCGTATATCGATCCCAATGTCCCGATGTCGCCATCGGACCTTGCGGAACTGCGCGCCACGCTCGGCCTGGATCGGCCGCTGCCGGTCCAATACGTCGCTTGGCTGGAGCAGGCGCTGACAGGAAATCTCGGTTACTCCATCAAGCGGCCCGACCAGCCGGTCCTCGGCCTCGTCCTGTCACGCGTCGGCCCAACGGTCCTTCTGATGGGAACCGCGATCGCAATCTCGATCGTCGCGGGGATCGCAACCGGCATCGTCGGCGCGGTTCGCCGCAATTCGATCGCCGACCTGTCATTGTCGGTCTTCGCGGTTATGGGCATTTCCAGCCCGCCGTTCCTGAGCGCTCTGGTCGGCCTCTATCTCTTTTCCGTCTATTTCAACTGGATGCCCTCCGGCGGCATGCTGACACCAGGACGGGAATTTTCGGCCGCCGACCTCATCCATCACCTCATCCTGCCCGGGGCACTGCTGGCCGTCGCTCAGACGGCGCTGATCATGCGCTACATGCGGGCCTCCATGCTTGAGGTCCTGAACCAGGACTATGTGCGCACCGCGCGCGCCAAAGGCGTCTTCGAATTCTGGGTCATCACCAAGCACGCCCTGCGCAATGCGCTGCTCCCCGTCATCACGCTGATCGGCTCGACCATCGGCCTTGCCATCGGCGGGGCAATCTTCATCGAAAGCGTCTTCAACTGGCCAGGCATGGGCCTGCTCATGGTCGACGCGGTGGAGGGCCGCGACTATCCCGTCATCATGGGCTCGACGCTGGTGATCGGCGCCTGCGTCATCGTCGTCAACCTTCTGACCGACCTCGCCTATGTGGTGGTCGATCCGCGGATCAGGGTGGGTTGAGCGATGCTGGCACGACCTTCTGCCCGCAGCCCAGGCCCGATCGCGCGATCCCTCCACCGCTTCACGCTCAACAACGCGGCATGCCTTGGCCTGTGCGTGATCGCGCTGATGATCCTGGCGATCCTTTCCTATCCGCTCTGGTGGAGCTTCCAGCCCAACGACATCGACCTCCTAGCGATGAATGCGGGACCAGGGGCCAAGCACTGGTTCGGCACCGATGGCGTCGGCCGCGACATCTTTGCCCGGGTCATGGATGGTGGGCGGATTTCGCTGTTGGTGGCGATCACCTCGACGGTCATTTCCGCAATCATAGGCTTCCTGGTCGGCGCGGTCTCCGCACTTGCCGGCCGCTGGGCGGATGCCGTCACGATGCGTTTCGTCGATCTAGTCATGACGTTGCCACCCGTCATCTTTCTGCTGGTGCTCGCCTCGATCGCCGGCACCGGCATCTGGCCGACGGTCCTCGTAATCTCGCTCCTCTCCTGGCCGCTGTTGGCGCGTATGGTGCGCTCGCGGCTGCTCGAACTTCGCGAGCGTGATTTCGTCATGGCGGCACGAGGCATGGGCGCCGGTCTCCCGCACCTCCTCCTCCGTCACGGCCTGCCGAACTCGATCGATATTCTGGTCGTCTTCGCGACGCTGCAGATCGCCAATGCCATTCTGCTCGAGGCAGGTCTTTCCTTCCTCGGGCTTGGCATCGCGCCGCCGGCAGCAAGCTGGGGCAACATGCTGAATGCCGCCCGTTCCACCGCCGTGCTTGAGCAGTACCCATGGCAATGGCTGTTTCCCGGCGGCGCATTGGTGCTCGCCGTCCTTGCCATCAACTTCATTGGCGATGGTCTTCGCGATGCCTTCGACCCTCGCGCCGAATTAAACTGACGTCGAAAGAAAGCAAAAATGAGCAAATTCAAGGGTGTCGTCCCCCCCGTCATTACCCCGCTGAACAAGGATTACACCGTCGACTACCCATCCTACACACGGGTGCTCGAAAACCTGATCGAAGCCGGATGCCATGGCCTCTTCGTGCTCGGCTCGACCAGCGAGGTCGTCTTCCATGATGAAAAAACGCGGCAGGAAATCATCGAGCATTCGGCCAAGGTCATCAACGGTCGTGTTCCCCTGATCGTCGGCGTCATCGATCCGACGACCGACCGCGTCATCAATCATGCCGGGATCGCCAAGTCGGCCGGCGCCGACGCCGTGGTCGTCACGGCACCGTTCTACACGGTCACCAGCCAGGCCGAGATCATCGATCACTTCCGCTATATCCGCGATGCCGTGGACGTGCCGCTGATCGCCTACGATATTCCCGTCTGCGTGCACGTGAAATTGCTGCGCCAGACCAGCGTGACGCTCGCCAGCGAGGGAACCATCATCGGCATCAAGGATTCGAGCGGCGACGATGGCAACTTCCGTTATGTGCTGCTCGATCTCGCAGACAACAAGGACGTCTTCCTGATGACCGGCTCCGAGATCGTCGTCGACACTGCGCTGCAGATGGGCGCACATGGCGTGGTGCCCGGCATCGCCAATGTCGATCCGCATGGCTATGTCAGGCTCTGGGATGCAGCTCAGCGTGGCGACTGGGCCGCTGCCCGCAAGGAGCAGGAACGCTTGTGCCGGCTCTTCGAAATCGTCTGGGTCGGCGCCGGCCGCGTCAGCGGCGGAGCTTCCGGCATCGGCGCCTTCAAGGCCGCGATGAAGAGCCTCGGCATCATCGACACGGCCTTGATGCCCCGCCCCCGCGCCGCCCTCAACGAAGCGGAAACCGCGGGGATCGACGAGATCCTGCGCGCGACAGGCCTTCTTTCCTGATGGACGCCATGCACCAGATCGGCGACACCATTCTCGACGTCAAGGGGCTGTGGACAGTCTTCCGCATCCGCTCCGGCGAGGTGACGGCGGTCAATGGCATCGATTTCTCGGTCGCAGCCGGCGAGACGCTTGCGCTCGTCGGCGAGTCCGGTTCGGGCAAATCAGTTACCAGCCTATCGGTCATGCGGCTGCTCACCCGCAACATCGGTGCGATCGCCGCCGGCAGCATCCGGCTGAAGCGCAAAAACGGCGCAGTCAGCAATCTCGTCTCGCTCAAAGATCAGGAGATGCGCACCATCCGCGGCAATGACATTGGCATGGTCTTTCAGGAACCGATGTCAAGCCTCAATCCCGTCTATACCATCGGCGATCAGATCGCCGAGCCGATCCGCATCCATCGCGGCGCGGGCCGCAAGGCCGCGATGGATGCTGCGGTGACGCTTCTGGAAGGCGTCGGCATTCCGGACGCCAGGCGCCGTGCCGACCAATATCCGCATGAGCTTTCGGGCGGCATGCGCCAGCGTGCCACGATCGCCATGGCGCTTGCCTGCGATCCCACCCTTCTGATCGCCGACGAGCCGACCACCGCGCTCGATGTAACCATTCAGGCGCAGATCCTCGACCTCCTGCAAAAGCTGCAGCGCGAACGCGGCATGGCCATGCTATTCGTCACCCATAATCTCGGAGTCGTCGCGGAAATCGCCCATCGGGTTGCCGTCATGTACGCCGGCCGGATCGTCGAGACCGGCCCGGTCACTGAGGTTTTCCGCAATCCGAAGCATCCCTATACGATGGGCCTGCTCGCCTCGATGCCGAAGCTTGGCAACGCCAGCCGCATGAAGCAAGCGGGCGAAAAGCTGGCTGCAATTCCGGGCGTGGTCCCGAGCCTCGGCAACATGCCGTCCGGCTGCGCCTTCGAGCCGCGCTGCCGGTTCGCGACAGAGGACTGTCGCAAGGCGGTGCCGCCACTTTTCGACGTCAATCCGCGCCACAAGAGCCGCTGTATCCGCTGGCAGGAGATTTAGGCCCGATGAGCGAACCACTCCTCTCCGTCCGCGACCTGGCAAAACATTACACGTCCCGCGGCACGCAACTGACGATCCTGCAGGGAATCTCCTTCGATATCGGCAAGGGGGAAGTCGTGGGACTGGTGGGAGAATCGGGCAGCGGCAAGACCACCATCGGCCGGTCCGTCCTGCGCCTGGTCGAGCCCTCGGCCGGCAGCGTCCGTTTCGACGGCACCGAGATCACCACTCTTTCGTCATCCGAGATGCGCCGCGCCCGGCCCCGGATGCAGTACATCTTCCAGGATCCGTTCGCGAGCCTTTCGCCGCGCATGACGATCGGGGAGATTCTGACCGAAGGCCTGAAAATACAGGGCATCGGCACGCCGAAGGAGCGATCGGAGCGCGCCCGCACTGCGCTGGAACAGGTCGATCTTCCGCCCGATGCGGTCAACCGCTACGCGCATGAGTTTTCGGGCGGCCAGCGGCAGCGCATCGGCATTGCCCGCGCCTTGACGCTCGGACCGGAATTCATCGTCGCCGACGAGCCGGTCTCAGCGCTTGACGTCTCGATCCAGGCGCAGGTCATCAATCTTCTGCGTGATCTGCAACAGCGGCTACGCCTGACGATGCTGTTCATCAGCCATGATCTCGCGGTGGTCGAATACATCTGCGACCGGGTGATCGTGCTCTACCTTGGCCGCATCATGGAAATAGCACTGAGCGCCGAGCTTTATGCCGGGCCGCAGCATCCCTACACCCGCGCACTGCTTTCGGCGATTCCGTCGCCCGATCCCGATGCGCCACGGCACCGACAGATCCTGAAGGGCGACATTCCGAGTCCTGCCAATCCCCCGAGCGGCTGCGTCTTCCGCACCCGTTGCCCGAACGCGCTGCCGGCATGCGGCGAGGTCGTCCCGGACCTTAGGGAAACCGCGCCGGGCCATTTCAAGGCCTGCATCCGCGACGACCTCAACTGACGCCGGAAACCGATCCATGACGCTGCAAACCCGCCGCCATCCCATCGCCGGAAACTGGGCGACCCTGCTGCTTCCGATCGCCGATGACGACAGCATCGACTTTACGGCGCTCGCCCGGGAAATCGACATCCTGATCGATGCCCGGGTCGACGGCATCTATTCGAACGGCACGGCCGGCGAATTTCATAACCAGACGGAGGCGGAATATGACCGCATTCAGGAAATGCTGGCTGGCCGCTGCCAGGCAGCCGGCATGGCCTTCGTCATCGGCGCCTGCCAGCCGGATCCGGTCATCATGCTCGCTCGCCTGCGTCGCGCCGTACCGCTGAAACCGTTGGCGATCCAGGTCATCCTTCCCGACTGGTGGCCGCTGACCAATCAGGAGGCAATCGACTTCCTGAAACGCGTTTCGGAGGCAGCCGACGGAATCCCGCTCATTCTCTACAATCCGCCACATGCGAAGCGTGTTCTATCGCCACGTGATCTCTCAGAAGTGTGTCGGTCTTGCCCGTCGGTGGTCGGCATCAAACTCGCCGATGGCGATGCGGAATGGTATGCCGAGGCCCGCGCCCACCTCAGCGAGTTCAGCCTTTTCGTACCCGGCCATCATCTCGCAACCGGAATGAATGCGGGCGTCGCGGCCGGCGCCTTCTCCAATGTCGCCTGCCTCAGCCCGCAAGGCGCACAAGCCTGGACGGACATGATGCGGACCGATATCGAGGCCGCGCTTTCGATCGAGAAACGCATCTGCGCCTTCATGGACGATCATGTCGTCCCGTTCCGGCGGGATCACGGTTTTTCCAATGCCGCGCTCGACAAATTGCTTGCCGCAATCGGCAACTGGGGGCCGGTTGGCACCAGATTGCGCTGGCCTTACCGCTCTATCGACGGGCAAAACGCAGAGACGCTGCGGGAAACCGCTCACGCCATGATTCCGGAACTCTTTACCTCGCGGAGCTAACGCGTGGATCGGCTGGTCGCCGTGCGATCCAGGAAATCAAGCACGCGAGTGGTCAGCAGCGCGGTCGCGTCCGCATCGTACGACGGCAGCGAGCTGTCGGCAAAGTAGTGCTGATCGCCGGGGTAGAGGAAAAGTTCCGCATCCTCGACCTTCTCCACGATCTCGCGGGCAGCGTCGATATCGCCCTCGCCTGCGAAAATCGGGTCGTTGTCCATACCGTGGATCTGGACCGCAACGCCATCAGGCCAGGGTCCGAAGGCCCACTCGCCGCTGATCGGCAGGCAGGAGTAGAAGAGCAGCGCCCCACGCGCACCGGGTCGCGTCTGTGCCAGCTTCTGGGCCGGCAGCACCCCGAATGAAAACCCGGCATAGACGAGCTCGGCGGGCAGTTCGCCGGCGACGCGAACGCCGCGCTCCCTCATGGCATCGAATCCGATCTCGCCGATATAGGCGAGACCCTCCTCGATGCTTGCGAATGTGCGCCCGTCGAACAGGTCAGGCGTATGCACCGTGTAACCGGCCGCCCTCAAATCGTCGGCGAATGCACGCACACCCGGGGTCAGCCCCTGTGCGTGGTGGAACAACAAGACCTCAGCCATAGGGAGCCTCCGGGTGGGATGATCGGCGCACATTCGGCAACTCTACCGGGTCATCGCCTCGCCGGGAAGACGTCAGTTGCGGACCAGTGCCACGCTCTACGTGTGGCAGCAGGAACCGTTTGGACTGTTACCGGGTGAACGCTGCAGACGATTGTCGACACTCTGCTCGTTTCCATTCGGCGGCAGGTCCATGGCGATGTTGGATGCGAAGAAGCCGTTCGGTTTCAGTGCGAAGCCCGCATATTCCACGGGCATGATCGGAAAATCCTCGGGCTTGCAGACATGGGTATGGCCGAAGGAATGCCAGAGCACGACATCGGCATTCTCGATCTCGCGGTTCTGCTTGATATAATCCGGCAGGCCGTCGCCGCCGGCATGCACGTTTGGATAATCGCCGCTTGCATATTTTTCCCTGGCATCGAAGGCCGTGACCCAGATGTGCTTCTTGGCGAAGCCGCCGCGCTGGGCAACGGTCGAATCCGGCTGGGCAAGCATGACAGGCGACGGCATGACGACAATCTTGTAGCCCGGCGCTTTGCCGACGCTGTTCCGGATGTTCGGATTGGAGATTTTCCAGTAACGGCCGGTCTCGCCATTGGCAAGCGCCGGCGAATCGAGTTCGCGCTTCAGCACACGAGTCCTGGTATCGAAGACGTTGCCATAGGGATTATCTTCACCCCACGGACGCGGCACAAACTCATGCTCGGTCACGGTATTGCCATCGCCATCGACATCCATGTGCAGGCGCGCATTGAAGAAATGCTGGTGGGTCGGACCGCCGAGATTGTCATCGACCATTCCGCCCCAAGGATAGGTTTCGCCGGTCGCAACCGCCGCCGTCTGGATAATGCCGGTGAGCTTGGCTTCGAGCTGGATCGTGCCGTCCTGGTAGAGATACCAGTAGAAGCCGTAATCGTAGTTGCCGACGGTTGCGAAGAAGGAGATGACGAGGCGGCGTGAACGGCGAACTTCGAAAATCCCGTTGCGGAATTCGTAGTGCTTCCAGAGGATGCCGTAATCCTCCTCATGCATGCAGATGGCGTTCTTCATGATGAAAGGCTGGCCGAAATCGTCCGCCGCCGGCACGTCGAAATAGTGAATATGGCCGAGGCAGTCGCAGCCGAGTTCGAGGCAATTGGCCAGGCGTCCAAGGCCATATTCGCCGGCATCGAAGGCGCTCTTCCAATAGTGGTTTGCGGTCGGATCGGCATAGGGCACGACCATTTCGGTGACACTGGCGCGGAAGACGACGGGCCGCAGCCTGCCCTGATCCCTAATGCCGAGTTCATGCAGAACGAGGCCCTCGCGCGGGGTGAAACCGATACGGAAACTCCAGTTCTGCCATTCGACTTTCCAGCCGTCGACAGCAAAGCTCGGCCCTTGCGGCTGAACGATATGCAGCGGCTTGAGATCGGGCCGCGGTTCCGGGATGGTTTCGCGGCCATAATTGCGCTTCTTCCTCGGCACCGGAATGATCTTTTCATCGTCGACGAGATCGACCACTCGGTTGGTGATCAGGTCGACCACCGCCACCACGCCCTCGATCGGATGCGCATAGCCGTTGTCACGGATATCCTCGCGCCAATAGGACACGGCGCGGACGATGCGCTTTCCCTTCTCGAACTCGCGGCCAAAATAGCCTGAGGAAAAGGGATCGATCTGGATGAGCGGAATGTCCTCGTCGGTGATGCCGCGCTTCTTGACGGCAGCGATCCAGCGCGGATCGGATTTGACGGTGCCTTCAACGGTTTCGAATTCGCACAGCATGACCGGCGGCTGGCCATAGGGCAGTTCATCGAGAGGCAGTCTTATGCAGGAGGACACCTTGGCGGCGGTCAGGTCTACGATACCCTCGAAGGTTTCACCGTTGCTGATATCCATCGCCAGGATGAAGGCGAGCCGCGGCAACCTCTCGCCCAGCCGATGGGCGGCAAGATCCGCCTTGGTCGGCTCCTCCAGCCGGATTATCGGAAAGCGAAAGGTGGCTTCGAGTTTCTGTGTCTCCTTGAGTATGGCAACAGCACAGGCGATCTCGGCAAGGCTCAGAGGATCGAGCGGATGGGTGACTGCGACAACGGCGTCCATGGACATACCTCTTTGATTTTGTGCCTTTAATTTTGGGAGAGACGACGCACCATCGCGCGTCGCAAGCCGCGGCGATCAGGATCGACCGGAGCAGATCTGCGTCTCGATCGTCATCGAGCCTGCGTGAATGCAAAACACCGAGCAGAAGGCGTGTGCCTCAACGGCAACCAGCAACGTTGCGCCGGTGAGGATTGCGACCGCGAGAACCAGAAGGCGATCGACGGGTGCAAGTTCAGCCATGGCACTCATTCGAAAACCTTTCCAAGGGAGGCGTAGAGAACGGGCCTGGATCTTTTGATCCGGACCGCAAAAAGCGCGCCAAGAATGCCCACCAGCACCATCGCATAGGGAAACGCCTTGACGATCAGGCTTTCGCTTCCGGAAAGGAGAGAAAGATTGGAAGTGACCAGCACCAGCGAACCCATGAGGCCAAGCAGCGCCAGCGCCGGCGCGATCATCGTGGTCCAGGCACCGTAGCTGCTCGGCGTCTTGCGGAAGAACATGATGACCGCGACGGAAACCAGCACCTGCACCAGCAGAATGCCGATACCTGCAAGCGCTGACATCCATGAGAACACGACGGTGTAGGGATCCGCGCCGAAGGTTACGAATAGGGCAAGCACGATGGCTGCGATCAGACTTTGCAGCAGACCTGCAGCATAGGGTGAGCCATGTTTGGCGTGAACCTTGCCAAGCACCTTTGCAGCTAGGCCTTCCCGGCCGAGGGCGAAGAAATAGCGATTGAGCGTGTTGTGGAAGGACAAGATGCAAGCAAACAGGCTGGTGATAAGCAGCACGTTCATCACCTGGCTCGACCATGCACCGAGCACGGAATTGGCGGCAGCGAAGTAGAAACTGTCGAGGCCGGCAGCAGCAGAGGCCTGCACATTGCCCGGACCGTAGAATTGCACGATGGCCCAGGTGGAGAAGGCATAGAAGAGCGTGATGAGCAGCACGGCGACATAGGTGGCGCGGGGAATGGTCTTTTCCGGATCTTCGGCTTCCTCGCCGAAAATGGCCGTGGCCTCGAAGCCGATGAAGGAACCGATGACGAAGACCAGCGCCACACCAAGACCTGGCGTAAAGACCGACGATGGGGCGAAGGAGGAGAAGGTGATGCCTTCCGGTCCGCCGCCTGAAAAGACGATGGCGAGATCGAGAACCAGCAATATAGCGATTTCGGCAATCATGCAGACGCCCAGAATCGCGCCTGAGAAGGCGATGTTGCGCTGACCGCAGACGAGCACGACGACAAGTGCTGCGAAGGCCCAAGCCCACCAGGGCAGGACCAGCCCAAGCGGCGCGATAGCATTGGCCATGAAGAAACCGAACAGCCCATAGATGGCGACCTGAACCGCGCTATAGGTGACCAGCGCCATGAAGGCGCCACCCACACCAGCCGGCTTGCCGATGCCGTGGGTGATATAGGTGTAGAAGGCACCTGCCCCGCCCACATGGCGACTCATGGCGGTAAAGCCGACCGAGAAGAGCAGGTAGAGCAGGCCGGCGAGCACGAACGCGCCGGGAACGCCTGCGCCATTGCCAAAAGCAAAGGCGGCCGGCGAAGCGCCGACGACAGCGGTGAGCGGCGCGGCCGCTGCGACGACGAAAAACACGATATGCGCGAGCCCCACCGAGTCCTTGGCCAGACGATGCTCCGGCGATGATAGTGTGGGCATGCCTGCTTCCAGTGTCATGGAGAACCCTCTTTGCTTGTTTGTTAGCAGGAAGGTAGGCGCGGCGATCTGGCCCCGAAATTGCAGTTTGTGCCAATGAATCGATAATTCGCGCCACTGAGGTCACCGGAGACGCTGAAAATGGCAGTTGCATCGCATTTGGTCAGCCGCATGCCCGCAGTTGCTTCAATTCGAGCTTCTGTTTTGATCCCGCTGGTCCAACAAATCGATAAAAGATCCGGGAAAACCGACCTTCTTCTGGCTTCGCACGGCATTCTGCGCTCGCAACTGGAAGATCCCTATGCTGTCCTGCCCATGGCCCGTTATGTCGCGCTGTTCGAGGAAGCGGCGACAATGACCGGCGAACCAGTACTGGGAGCTCGCATGGGCACCGGATTCAAGCCCGCCGACATCGGCCCGATCGGCATGCTTTTCGCGCTCTCGCCGACTGTTCGCAGCGCTTTCGAACGGCTGTCGAAATATGTGAACGCGGTGCAGGGCGCGACCAGTTCCGGTGTGTTCGAGGAGAATGGCGATTTTGTCTGGAGCTACCGGATCGTCGATCCCAGCATGTGGCCGCGCCGGCAGGACAGCGAATTCACGATCGCCGCCTCCTGTCAGCTCGTCCGTTCGTGCTTCCGCCGTGGCTGGCGGCCGATCGAAATCCAGCTCGAGCATCACGCCCCGCGCGACGCCAGTGTGCTGGAACGCATCTATGGGACGCCCATCCTTTTCGGCCAATCCGGCAACCGGATCGTCATCGCCAAGGCGGATGCAGATCGTGTCCACCGCGCGGAAGACAAAAGCCTGATCGAAATCCTGGAGCGGCATATCGGCGATCTGGTCAACGAGCCAGCGGCGGACGATAGTGTCAGGGAAAAGGTCCAGGCTCTGATCAGCATCTATCTGGGCCGCAAGCCGATTATGGTCGCAAACCTGGCTGCCGAACTGAAGATGTCGACGCGAAGCCTGCAGCGCCGGCTGTCGGAGGAAGGCGTGTCGCTTCGCGATCTCGTTCGCCAACACCGCCAGACACTCGCCGCCCACTATCTCGCTGACCGAAAAGCCGCACCGATGTCCGAGGTGGCGCGTGTGCTGGGCTATGCGGACAACACTGTGCTCTGGCGTGCTCTACGGTCCTGGGACAAGAAAGAACCCCCATCTTCGATAGGTTGAATCGCAACAGAGATCGCCCGATCGCTGCTCTACTGCGTCGCGCCGAAGAAGGCGAGCCGGGTGAAGATCGTGTAGTCCGCTTCCGATACCATCAGCGCCACAAAAACCAGCACCAGCAGCGGCGGCAGCAGGATGGCGTAGACGAGCGCCAGCCGTTCCCAGGCCATGTGCATGAAGACGGCGACGATGAGGCCAGCCTTCAGCATCATAAACAGCAGGATCAGCGTCCATCTCAGATAGCTTTGGAAGCCGAGATAGTCGACCATGTAGGAGGCCGCGCTGAGGACGAAGAGCAGGCCCCAGACGAAGAAGTAGAGCCCGATCGGGTGCTGCTGTCCGGTATGTGCCTGTGCATGCGCCGTTTGGACTTGTGCATGCGCCGTTGTCTCGCTCATGACGACCTCACCACAGATAGAAAAACGCGAAGATGAAGACCCAGACCAGGTCGACGAAGTGCCAGTAGAGGCCCATGATCTCGACGGCCTCGTAGCGGCCCTTCCGGCTGGTGAAGAAGCCGCGCCGTTCCACGTCGAAATCGCCGCGCCAGACCTTGCGAGCGACGATGATGAGGAAGATGACGCCGATCGTCACATGCGTGCCGTGAAAACCGGTGATCATGAAGAAGGTCGATCCGAACTGGGCCGCGCCCCACGGGTTCTCCCAGGGGCGCACGCCTTCGGTGATCAGCTTCGTCCATTCGAAGGCCTGCATGCTGACGAAGGTTGCGCCGAGAAGCGCTGTCAGCAGCATCAGGATCGCCGTCGTGCGGCGGTCGCGGCGATAGCCGAAATTGACCGCCATCGCCATGGTGCCGCTGCTCGAGATCAGCACGAAGGTCATGATCGCGATCAGAATGAGTGGCACGTCCCGGCCGCCGATATGGAGCGCGAAGACCTCGCTCGGATTGGGCCATGGGACGGGCGTCGACATGCGCGCGGTCATATAAGCGATGAGGAAACAGCCGAAGACGAAGGTGTCGCTGAGCAGAAAAATCCACATCATCGCCTTGCCCCAGGAGGCGGTCTTGAAGGCGCGCTGATCCGAACTGAAATCAGCGGCGACACCGCGAAGGCCTGATGGCCTGAGGTCTGCCCCGCCGTGTGTCTCGATAGTCTGTGCCATCTGCACCCCCTAGCTAATCAACGTGCGGCAGAGATCGACGAAATCATTGGCCCAGCCGGCAAACAGCGCGAAGAGCAGCAGCCACACGGCGAGCATGAAATGCGAATAGATGGTGGACAGATCGACGCTGAGCCGCAGCCTTTCCGGCTGAACGTCGGCGGCGAATGCCCTGACCGTCGTGTGCGCGAGCACCGCAAGTCCGCCAAGGATATGCAGCCCGTGCAGGCCGGTCAGCATATAGAAAAAGCTGTTGGCGGGATTATCGGCGAGCACATAGCCGGCCGCGGTCAGTTCCCGCCATGCCTGGATCTGCCCGGCGAGAAAGAACACTGCCAGGGCAAGTGCCGTAGCGAGCGCCGGCCGCAGGCTCTCCACACGGCCTTGCTGCGCTTCGCGTTTGGCCCATTGGAGCGCGGCACTGCTGAGGGCTAGTGCTGTGGTGTTTACCCAAAGGAGGCGCGGAACCGGCATCCCCCACCAGTCGGCCGAGGCCGCGCGCATGAAATAGGCGCTGACGGCAAGGCTGAAGAGCGCGCCGACGACGCCGAGAAACACGAAGAGACCGATCTTCACCGCCGGCACGGGCGGCCGGTCGACGCCGTGATGATCCGGCAGCAGCACCGAGCCGGTTTCGAGCCACGGCTTCGAGGTCAGCCGCTGCCCGGAGAGCCACCAGATCATGATGGCGGCGATGGCAGCCAGAAAGATCAGCACGACGCTCATGCCGGAACCTCGCGGGTGACGCCATCGCTTGCCGGCACATTCTGCGGTATGAAATCCTCAGCCGCTCCCGGCACGCTGTAATCATAGGCCCAGCGGTAGACGACAGGCAGGTCCCTGCCCCAGTTGCCGTGTGCCGGTGGCGTCTGCGGCGTCTGCCATTCCAGCGTCGTTGCCCGCCATGGGTTGCCGCCCGCCTCCCGGCCCCGGAAAAGACTCCAGACCAGGTTGAACAGGAAGACCATCTGCCCGGCCCCGACGACGAGCGCCATTACGGTTATGAAGATATTCAGCGTATGGGCCGAAGGGGGAACGAAGGCCGTCTCTCCCATCTCGAAATAGCGGCGCGGCACGCCGAGCAGGCCGAGATAATGCATCGGAAAAAAGATCGCATAGGTGCCGAGGAAGGTGATCCAGAAGTGGATCTGGCCGAGCGTCTCGTCCAGCATGCGTCCCGTCACCTTCGGATACCAGTGATAGATCGCCCCGAAGATGACGAGGATCGGCGCCACCCCCATGACCATGTGGAAGTGCGCCACGACGAACATCGTATCCGACAGCGGCACGTCGACGACGACATTGCCGAGGAAGAGGCCGGTCAGCCCGCCATTGACGAAGGTGACGATGAAGGCGAGCGCAAAGAGCATGGGCAGCGTCAAGTGAATGTCGCCGCGCCACAGCGTCAGCACCCAGTTGTAGACCTTGATCGCCGTCGGGATGGCGATGATCAGCGTCGTGGTAGCGAAGAAGAAGCCGAAGGCCGGGTGCATGCCGCTGACATACATGTGGTGCGCCCAGACGACGAAACTTAAGGCCCCGATGATGACGATCGCCCAGACCATCATCCGGTAGCCGAAGATGTTCTTGCGCGCATGCGTGCTGATCAGATCCGAAACGATGCCGAAGGCCGGCAGCGCCACGATATAGACTTCGGGATGGCCGAAGAACCAGAAGAGGTGCTGGAAGAGGATCGGGCTGCCGCCGCCATGCTGGAGCTGCGTGCCCATCTCGACGATGGCGGGCATGAAGAAGCTGGTGCCGAGCACCCGGTCGAACAGCATCATGACGCAGGCGACGAAGAGCGCGGGAAAGGCAAGCAGCGCCATCACGGTCGCGGTGAAGATTCCCCAGACGGTGAGCGGCATCCGCATCAGCGTCATGCCGCGCGCGCGGCCCTGCAGCACCGTCACGACATAGTTCAGCCCGCCCATGGTGAAGCCGATGATGAAGACGATCAGCGAGGTGAGCATCAGGAGGATGCCCCAGTCCTTGCCGCCTGGCGTGCCCGACAGAACCGATTGCGGCGGATAAAGTGTCCAGCCGGCGCCCGTCGGGCCGCCGGGGGCGAAGAAGCCCGCAACAAGGATCAGCACCGCAAGCAGATAGATCCAGTAGCTCAGCATGTTCGCGTAGGGAAACACCATGTCGCGCGCGCCGACCATCAGCGGAATGAGGTAGTTGCCGAAGCCGCCGAGGAAGAGCGCGGTCAGGAGATAGATCACCATGATCATGCCGTGCATGGTGATGAACTGGTAATAGTGATCGGCATCGATGAAGGAGAGAGCGCCGGGAAAGGCGAGCTGAATCCGCATCAGCCAGGAAAGCACCAGCGCCACCAGGCCGATCGAGATCGCAGTAATCGAATATTGCACGGCGATGATCTTGGCATCCTGGCTGAACACATATTTGGTCCACCAGCTGTGCGGATGATAAAGCTCGACATCCTCGACTTCGGCGGATGGGATGCTGCCGGATGGAATCTCGACCATAATCTCTCTTCCCTTCCTTTCCCCGATGCGGCCTCCGGCCGTCCTCACCACGTCAGTTTGCCGGCGGCGGCTCTCCCGACGACGCCGTCAATTGGGTGAATGTCTGCTGTTGCCCGAGCCAGGTCTGGTAGTCCGCGTCATTATCGACGACGACAGTGCCGCGCATCTGCGGATGGCCGACGCCGCAGAGTTCGGCGCAGAGGATTTCGAAGGTGCCGGTGCGCGTCGGCGTCAGCCAGAAATAGGTAACCATGCCGGGGATCATGTCCATCTTGGCGCGAAATTCCGGCACGTAGAAATCGTGGAGAACATCGATCGAGCGCAGCAGGATATGCACTGGCTTGCCGATCGGCAGATGCAGCTCGCCGCCTTCGACGATGATGTCGTCGAGGCCGGTCGCGTCGTTCTTGTCGAGGCCGAGCGGGTTTTCGGGCGTGACGTCGCGCGTGTCGGCGCGGCCGAGCTTTCCGTCCGCCCCCGGCAGGCGGAAGCTCCACAGCCATTGCTGGCTGACGACCTCGACCGAAGCGGCATCGGCAGGCACCGTGATGAACTGGTTCCAGACGATGAGGCCGGGCGCCAGCATCGCGGCGACGCCGACCGCCGTTCCCGAGGCGAGCATCACCTCGAGCCTGCGGTTCTCAGGCTCGTAATGCGCCTTGTTGCCCGGCTTGTGGCGGAAGCGATAAACGCAATAGGCCATGAACGAAACCACCGCCACGAAGACGATGCCGGTGATCCAGAAGGTGATGACGAGGGTGCTGTCGATATAGGTCCAGTTGGATGCGATGGGCGTCCACCACCAAGGGCTCAGCACATGGAACAGCACGGAGCCGACGACAATCAGGACGAGGATCAGCACGACAGCCATGTCCGCTCCTCCTCGAGCAGGTTGACCCGTGAAACCACATTCCGCAAAAAAGTCCGTGTTTATTATCGCACAGATAGAAAATATCGGCAATTACGGCGATTTAGGCAGAGGCCACGTGATCCGCGACCTGCCATTCGGAGTATTGCCCAGCGTTTGGATTATCGCCCATCATTTCGAATATTGCTTTAGATAGGCGATGAGATTGGTGATCTCCTGATCGTCCTTCAGGCCGACGAAGGCCATTTTCGTGCCCTTCACTTTCACCCTCGGATTATGGAGATAATCCCGCAGCGTCGCTTCGTCCCAGACGAGACCGCCGTCACCGGCATCCTTCATCGAGGCCGAATAGGCGAAATTGGGATGCGTCCCGGCCTTGCGGCCGAACAGACCGTTCAGCGACGGGCCGACCTTGTTCGTATCGGAATCGGCGATATGACAGGTCGCGCATTTCTTGAAAACTTCGGCGCCCGCCGTCGCATCGCCCTCCTGCGCTCCAGCGCCAGCAGGGGAAAGGACAATGACGGATGCGGCGATCAGCAGAACAACACGGTAATCCACGGCAAACCCATCCTCCTCAAGCTTGCCCAACCACTCGCCACTTCTGCCGCCATTGTCGTGCGGCGCATGTTAGCGATGTTTAAAACTTAGTCCTTCGCGGACGCAAGTCAATCGGTTCGGCAATTCTGCCGCAGGATGGTGGATCCGCTGGTTTCAGCCGTCAAAAATCCTCCCATTGCCGATCCGCAGCCGCAACGGCAGACGAACCGTTGCCGAACGCCACCGTCAGCTTCTGTTTCAAGGCATGGGCAGGAGATGCGGCCGCTCCTCCTTGGACGAGCGAAATCTGACCTGCGCGAGGCCGTTGTTCGCCATGGTGCTGGGCGGCGTTGCGGCCGATGGCGCCTGAAGAAACACCGAGCCGGAACTGCGCGAGGCGGTCGGACAAGACGGTGACTTCGGTTGCGAGCGTGTGCGACGCAGCGTTCGACTCCTCGACCATTGCCGCATTTTGCTGAGTCGACTGGTCCATCTGATTGACGGCGGTGTTGATCTCCTGAAGCCCCGTCGATTGCTCCCTGGCCGATTGAACGATCGCGTGGACATTCTGGTTGATCTGCTGCACTTCCTCGACAATTCCATTCAGGACGGCGCCTGTCTGGCTGACAAGATCGACGCCGTGCTTGACCTGTGCTCCAGATGAAATGATGAGGGCCTTGATCTCCTTGGCCGCGTTGGCTGAGCGCTGGGCAAGTTCACGGACTTCCTGGGCGACCACGGCAAAGCCCTTGCCGGCCTCACCGGCGCGCGCGGCTTCGACGCCGGCATTGAGGGCAAGCAGATTCGTCTGAAACGCAATGTCGTCGATGACGCCGATGATGTTGGAGATCGAATTGGACGATTGCTCGATGTCATGCATTGCTTCCACCGCGCGGCGAACAATTTGACCCGAGCGCTCGGCGTTCTCCTTGGTCCGCGTGACCATGGATCCTGCCTCCTCGGCGCGAACGGTGGAATCCTTGACCGATGTGGTGATCTGTTCGAGTGCAGCGGCGGTCTCCTCGACGGAGGCAGCCTGCTGTTCCGTCCGTCGCGCAAGGTCGTCGGCGGCCGAACGAATTTCGTCGGCGCCAGCCTGTATCACCTGCGCATTCTGCGAGAACGACATCATTGCCGAACGCAACTTGACGACCGAGTCGTTGAAATTGGTTCGGGCTTCATCGAGTGCCGGCGTGAAAGGCCTTTCCAGCGTGACGGTCATGTCGCCTTCCGCAAGTCTCGCAAGGCCAAGCGCCAGTTCGCCGACGGCAAACTTCACGTCCGCTTCCTGGGCCTGGTTGAGCCGGGTCCGCTCGGCACGTTCCTGATCCTGCTGTATGCGACCAGCCTCCGCCTCGGATTCGAGTTGCGCCTTATGGCGGTTGCCTTCCAGGAGGAGCTTCAGGGAACGCGCCAGATCCCCGATTTCATCACATGCGTCAACGCCGCTGATCTGAACGTCGAGTTGACCTGCTGCAATCCCCGCGGTCTCATCGATGACGTTCGAAATCCGGTTGACGAAGCGGCGCGCAATCAGCCAGCCCGCCAAGCCCAATAGGACCGCGGCCACGCCGGTGCTGATCGCCGCAGCCCGCATGATCGTGTTCAGCTGGGCAAAGAGCGTTGCCTTGGGTACGGACACGATCGCAAACCAATTCGAGCTTTCCGTAAGCTTCACCGGAACGGCTACCGCCAACGACGCAGTGCCATCCTGGCCTGTGACTTCATGCTCTTCACCGGGATTGGCGATCAGACGATCCCAGCCCGCCGTTTCCGCTCCGCTCTCAGAGAGACTTTTCCCGATCAGGCCGGCATTTGGATGGCTGACGATCTTTCCGGCAGCGGTCACAAGGCTGATGAAGCCGGTTTCCATCGGACGAATCTGCGAAAAAGCCTTGTTGGTGTCCTGCAGAGAAAGGTCGAGCCCTGCCACTCCAACCGCTTTGCCATCGATGACGATCGGCTTGGCGACCGAGGTCATCAGCACGTCCTTGCCGTCGATCGCGTAGAGATAAGGCTCGATGACAGTCGTCTTGCCGGTCTTGAACGGGATCTGATAATAATCGCCAGCGCCGGCGACCGTGTAGTCTGTCAAAGCGGCATGCGTAATTTGTCCGCCGCTGCGAACCCAGTAGGGGATGTATCGACCGGTCTGGTCATGTCCGTCCTTGTTGACGAACTCCTTGTCTTTTCCATCGAAGGCGTCCGGCTCCCAGCCCGTCCAGGTCCCAAGTACGTTCGCGTTGGCTGCAAGCATATTCGTCAGGATCTTGTCGGCTCTCGCACGGTCGGCATCTCCGGTCTGCCTCATCGTCGACAGAACCGTGTCGAGACTGTCAACAATGTGGACAGTGCCCCCGATATCTCGTTCAACCACCACGGCCTCCGACCGGGCGATCTGCCGCATCTGCTCGATGCTTTCCGTACGAATTGCGTGGTACGAGCTGTAGAATAGGACACCTGAAGCCGCAACAACGGCGATGACGCCGCAAGCGGCAATCGAAAACAAATTACGACCAGTCGTTGATTTAAACAGCATCCCCTGCCCCAAGTACTGTGACGATCTTAATTCTGCCGGATCAACTCTTCCGCCCTGTCGGCCGCCAAATATTTCGCAGGTGCGAAAAGTCGCATTTGAAATATTTTAGCCGAGCACAATTAAGAAATTCTTCGTTCTCCCCTTAATTTTCGTGGGTCGCCACGACCCTTTCACCTTGCAGGAGGATTGTACTCATCGGGTGCGCAGTTTCTGATCCGGCAGGACGAAAGGAACGAAATCCGGATGAGGCAGTTAGCCCAAGAAGCGGCACCCCCTTCGGCGGCCGATGACGACGTGCGCCCAAGGAGCATGACCTACCTATCAATCGACGGGTGAAGGTGATCCATGGATATGACGCGCATCCGAGATCGCATGGTGGAGCACCTTGTGACGCACCGTGGCATTCGCGATCCCGGCGTTATCAGGGCGATGGGCACGGTGCCGCGCGAAAAATTTGTCGATCCGGGATTCGAGGAGTACGCCTATGAAGATGCGCCGCTTTCGATCGGCGATGGCCAGACCATTTCGCAGCCGTTCATCGTGGCCCTGATGATCGAAAAGGCCGATCTGGATGCCGATGACAAGGTGCTCGAGGTCGGAACGGGCTCTGGCTACGCTTCAGCGCTCATCAGCCACATCGCAAGGTACGTCTATTCCATCGAGCGTCATGAACGGCTGGCGCTCCAGGCAAGGGAGCGGTTCGAGAAGCTCGGATACGGCAATATCGACGTTCGCGTGGGCGATGGCAGCAAGGGCTGGGCGGAAGCCGCTCCCTTCGATGCTATCATCGTTTCCGCAGGCGCTCCTGAAGTGCCGGGCGCCCTGAAAGAACAGCTGGGTCCGGGAGGGCGGCTTATCATCCCCGTCGGCTGCAGCGACGCGCAGCGTCTGAAGCGCATCACGCACACCGCAGCCGCTACCTTCGAGGAAGAAGATCTCGGCGGCGTAGTCTTCGTTCCCTTGATCGGCGAAGACGCCTGGACCGCTGCACATCCGATGTATACGGCCACGGCCCCGAGGAAAAACAAATGAACCAGTCGCTCTCGCAGAGCTACGAGCGCCTATGCCCCGATTGCGGAAAACCGCGGTTTCTTCTCGATCTCAAAGCCGACGAAAGGGACGCTGTAGCGTTTTGAATTGCTGTCCGAATTCATCTCAGAAATTGCATCTCAGAAGGAGAGATCAAGCACCTTGCCCTCGAACAGGCGGTCCCGGGAGCCTTCGAGATGCGCCTTCATCAGCCTTTGCGCGTCATCGGGCCGGCCGTCGGCGATCGCCTTGTAGATGGCATTGTGCTCTTCGTAGACCTGTTCCAGCCCTTGGCGGGGGCCAAGCAGGGAGAGGCCGTGAAGATGCATTCCGACGGCGATATGAGCTTTCAGCGCATCGATCGAGGCGGTGTAATAATGGTTGTTGGCAGCCTCCGTCACCGCGCGGTGGAAAATGAAGTCGGCGTCGGTGCGGTGAAGCTGATGGCTCGTTGCCTCGCGCAGATCCGCCAGCGCGCTGGCAATCTTCTGAATCGCCTGCTCATTGCGGCGCTTGGCGGCGAAATAGGCGGCCGCCGGCTCGATCGTCAGGCGGAATTCGTAACAGCGCTGGATATCGGCGATCGTCTTGACCGGCGAATAAGCAAGCTGCGTGGTCGGCGATCCGTGCGCGCTGACGAAGGTGCCGGCGCCTTGCCGAGCATAGACCATGCCCTGGTCGCGCAGGCGCGCCAGCGCATCGCGGACGATCGGCCTGGACACACCGAGCATCGAGGCAAGCTCATGCTCGCCGGGAAGACGTGAATCCGGCGGATAGTTTCCGCCACGGATACGCTCGAGCAACTGGTCGAAGACGCGATCGACCAGCTTGACGGCCTTGCCGCGTTCGGGCTTGCCCGGCGGGCCGGCTTCCGCGTTCAAAGAGTCGCCATTCACTTCAACCACGTCATTCTCCCCGACGGTATCTTACTATGCCGCCTGATTCCGAAGAACCAGTTTTAGCAAACTATCGGGCTTGCCGAAGCCCCCCGACTTGAGGGCGCACCGAAAATGCCGCCCGTCTTTGGCCGTAACATCGAACCAAGGAATACCGGCCTCGATCTCGCCCTTCGGCGCCACCACCCGGATGTTAAGCGCCTGGAACACCGCAAGCGCCGTATCGCCGCCGCCGACCATCAGCATGTCGGGCCTCGTGTCGTCGATGACCGCTTTGACGCCCGCCGCAAAGCGCTGGGCGACAAGGCCTGCATCGGCCGCCATGTCGCCGGTGCAACGCAGCAGCACCGGCAGCGCCAGGCCCTCCCCGCATTCGATCTCGCCCGACGGCGCGTCCACCACCACACGCAAGGTACCGGAGGCCTCGAGGCGGCTCATCTGGGCGGCGGTTATCGGATCGCGCGAGCCGAAGGCAAACAGCGTGCGCGGGCTTGCCACAAATTCCGTGACTGGCCGCCCCGCTTCGCCAAGCCGGCGGGCAAGTGCTGCGCCGAGACCACGTGCACCGACGGCAAGCGTCCTCAGCCAGTCATGACCGTCGACGATCTGGTCGAGGTCTATATCGTCCTCGGCATCGGCAACGACAACATTGTCCCTGCTGCCCTTGAACAGGTCGGCGATCCGCAGCGGTTTGGCGACCCCACGGCCGACGACGCAGCCTCGGTAGGTCACGCGTTCCTGATCAGGAATGGCGGGCGCCACGAGGATCGTCTCCAGACCAAGCGCCTCCGCCAGCGCCAGGCTTTCCGCTGCGACATTGCCCTTCAGCCGGGAGTCGATCTTCTTCATGACGACGGCGGGCTTGGCGCCACGAAGGACCTCCGTCGCCATCCTAACTCTTTCCACAGCCTCGCGCTCGCCGAGCGCGCGCGAGGCTGTGTTGACGACGACGACATCGCTGCCGGTGGCAATTGCATCCTGCACCGCCTCGATATCGACGGCGACCACAACCGAAAGGCCGGCTCCGGCAAAGGGCGTGCCGGTATCGAGCGCACCTGTCAGATCGTCGGCAATGATGGCGGCTTTCAGCGTCATGCGGCCTCACCCGTGTTGACGGCATGGCAGGCGACGAGATGCCCGGGCCGGGCCTCTTTCCAGGCGGGGATGACCTTGCCGCAGACATCCATGGCGATCGGGCAGCGTGTGTGAAAACGGCAGCCCGAGGGCGGGTTCAGCGGGCTCGGCACATCGCCCTGCAGGATCTGGCGCTGGCGAGTGCGCTCATGCTCCGGATCGGTGTCCGGAACGGCAGACAGCAACGCCTTGGTATAGGGATGCAGCGGATTGTCGAAGAGTTCCTCTCGGGTCGCCAGTTCGGCGAGCCGCCCGAGATACATGACGCCGACGCGGGTGCTGATGTGGCGCACGACAGCGAGATCATGGGCGATGAAGAGATAGGTCAGCCCGTATTTCTCCTGCAGATCGAGCAGAAGATTGATGATCTGCGCCTGGATCGAAACGTCGAGCGCCGAGATCGCCTCGTCGCAGACGATGAATTTCGGCTGGCAGGCGAGCGCGCGGGCGATGGCGACTCGCTGGCGCTGGCCGCCGGAAAGCTCATGCGGATAACGCTGGGCGAACCGCTTGGGCAGGCCGACGTCGGCGAGCAGCGTCGCCACCCTCTCCTTCAGCTCGGCCTTGGTGCAGAGCTTGTGGAAGAGAATGGGCTCGCCGATCGCCTCGCCCACCGTCATGCGCGGATTGAGCGTTGAATACGGGTCCTGGAAGACGATCTGCAGGTCGCGGCGGAAAGGCCGCATCTGCTTCTCGTCGAGCGTGGCGAGATCCTGGCCTTTGTAAACGACCCTGCCGCTGGTTGCCTTGTAGAGGTTGAGAATGGTGAAACCGGTCGTCGATTTGCCGCAGCCGGATTCGCCAACGAGGCTCAGCGTCTCGCCTTCCATGATGTCGAGATCGACATTGTCGAGTGCATAGACAGTCGCCGATCGCTCACCGAAGGCGCCGAGCCTGACGTGGAAATGCTTGACCAGATTTTCGACCTTGAGCAGCGGTTGAGCAGCCATCAAGCGGCCTCCTGCATTCTCTGGACGACGAAACAGGCGGCGCGATGATTGGCGCTGCCGCTCAACGGTTCGAGCTGGGGCACCTTCTCGTGACAGATCGTTTCTGCGAGCGGGCAGCGCGGCGCAAACGGGCAACCCTTCGGCCGGCGGCCGGGCTCCGGCGGCGTGCCGCCGATCGAGGAGAGCCGGCTTGTCGGCGAATCTGAAAGCTTCGGGATCGATGACAGCAGCCCGCGCGTATAGGGATGGCTCGGGCGGGCATAAAGCTCATCAACAGGCGCGTCCTCGACCACCGTGCCGGCATAGAGCACGGCGACACGATCGACGAGGCCGGCGATCAGCGCCAGGTCATGGGTGATCCAGACGACCGACATGCCGAGCTTGGCCCTCAGATCCTTCACTAGATCGACGATCTGGGCCTGGATGGTGACGTCAAGCGCCGTCGTCGGCTCATCGGCAATCAGGAGCTTCGGATTGCAGGCAAGGCCGATCGCGATCATCACGCGCTGGCGCATGCCGCCGGAAAGCTCGTGCGGATAGGCTTGCAAACGCTCTTCCGGGGCGGGAATGCCAACGAGACGCAGAAGCTCGACGGCGCGGGCGCGGGCCTCGGCCTTTTTCATTCCGCGGTGATAGATCAGCGGCTCGCAAATCTGGTCGCCGACCCGCATGACGGGATTGAGCGAGGTCATCGGATCCTGGAAGACGAAGCCGATATCACCGCCGCGCACCTTGCGCAGCTCGGCATTCGACATCGTCTGCAGGTCGCGGCCATCGAAGCTGGCCGATCCCCCGGTGACCTTGATCTTGTTCGGCAGCAGTCGCATCAGGCTCAGCATGGTGAGGCTCTTGCCGCAGCCGGATTCGCCGACGACGCCGAGGGTCTCGCCCCTGTCGACATGGAGATCAATGCCGTCGACGACGACGGCCGGGCCATTGCGGCCATCGATTTCGACGGTCAGACCTTTGACATCAAGCAGGCGTTTGCTGTTTTGCATGTCCATCATTTGCTGCCCCGCGGATTGAGCGCGTCGTTGAGACCGTCGCCGAGGAAGCTGAAGGCCACCGAGGCAAGGCCGAGCACGGCCGCCGGAGCGGCGAGAAGATGCGGATAATGCTGCCAGACGCGCAGGCCGTCCGAGATCATATTGCCCCAGCTCGGCGTCGGCGGATTGACTCCGACGCCGAGGAAGCTGAAGGCGCTTTCCAGCACCATCGCCGTGCCGAGACCGGCGCTGACCGAGACGATCAGGGGTCCGAGCGCATTCGGCACGACATAACGCTTGATGATAATCCAGTTCGACAGGCCGAGCGCCTGGGCCGCTGTGATATAGGGGCGGCTGCGGATCGACAGCACCTGGGCGCGCACCAGACGGGCATAGGGCGGCCAGGAGATCAGCGCCATCGATCCGAAGACGAGGATGAAATCCACCCATATCGTCTGGCGGTAGAAGGGATTGAGGGTCTCGAGATAGCGCGCCTCCATCCACCGGGTGATCGGCGATTTCAGCGACGCGTTGATGACGACGACGAGCAGCAAATTGGGAACCGACATCGTCACATCGGTCAGCCACATGATGGCGCGATCGAAAGGGTTGCCGAAGAAACCGGCCACCGCACCGAGCGTGAGGCCGATCAGCACCGCGAAAAAGGTTACGATGACTGCGACCAGGAGGGCGGTCCGGGTGCCGAAGATCACGCGGCTGAAGACGTCGCGGCCGAGATCGTCGGTCCCGAAGAGGTGGCCCATCGACGGCAGCGCGTTGCGGGCATTGAGGTCCTGGCTCAGATAATCGTAAGGCGTCAGATACGGTCCGAAGATCGCCGCAAAGGCGAGGATCAGAACGACGGCCAGGCCGAAGACGGCGAGTTTGTTGCGCCGCAGCCGGTGCCAGGCGTCGCGCCACAGGCTGACCGCCGGCTCCTCGATGGTTTCTGCGGGGGAAAGAGGGATTGCGGACATGGTCAGCGGCTCCTTCTTGTATCATTGGCGCGCGGATCGAGCAGCGGATAGAGCACATCGACCAACAGGTTCGACACCATCACCAGGAACGATCCGATCAGCGTGATCGCCAGAATGACAGGATAATCGGAATTGATCAGCGCCTGCACGGTCAGCCGGCCAAGACCCGGCAGGCCGAAAACAAGTTCTACGAAGATCGCACCGTTGACGATGGTGATCATGATCAGGCCGAGCTGCGTGACGACAGGCGTCAGCACCGGGCGCAGGATATGGCGCAATGCCACGACGATCTCCGGCACGCCCTTGGCGCGGGCGGTGCGGACGAAATCCTCCGACAGCACCTCGATGACGGCGGCGCGTGTCTGCCGCACGATCAGCGCGATCGGCTGGAAGGAAAGGACGAGCAGCGGCAGCAAGATGCGGACATCGAGGATGCCGCCCCAGCCATAGGGCACGCTCGCGCCCGGCAGCAGCACGATGAGGCCGACCATCAGCAGCGGACCGGCGACATAGGCCGGGATCGCCCAGAGGAAGAGAGCCGAGCCCAGAATGGCATAGTCGATGCGCGAATTCTGGTTCAGCGCCGCGATCATGCCGAGCGGGATCGCGACGACTGTTGTCAGGATGATGGAACAGAGGGCAAGCTGGAAGGAGACGGGGGTCGCGGCCGAGACCATCGCCCAGACGGAGCGGCCCGAGGTCAGCGAATTGCCGAACTGGCCGTGCAGCAGGTTCCAGATGTAAAGGCCGAACTGCTCGATGAAAGGCCTGTTGAGACCGGCGCTTTCGCGGATGGCTTCGATGCGCTGCGGATTATAGGCGACATCACCTGGCGCGCGCAGAAAGATGAGCTTGATCGGATCGCCGGCGCCATAGAAGGCCAGCGCATAGACAGCCAGCATCACCACCAGAACGGACGGAACCCAGATGGCAAACCGGGTTAGCACGTAGCGCAGCAAGGCCACCTCCCACCTGTTGTACGATGCGTTCCCATCCCTGGAAGTCAGGCGGATCGCATCTCTTCTTCTTGAAACTTGCGCGAAGACCTTGCGGCCTTCGCGCGCTTATTGCCAGGAATGATCGTTCCGATTCAGCCGATGGAGATGTTCCAGGGTTCAACGATCTGCCAGTCGAGGTTCTTGTCCAGGCCCTTGACCTCCTTGGTGGCCCAGCGCGACATCGCCTGAGAATACCATGGAATGAAGGCCCAATCGTCGCGGAACGCCTTCTGGGCCTGCTGGGCGAGAGCGATACGCTGCGGATCATCGGCAGCCTTGGTCGTCGCTTCGGCAAGCGCGCTGTCGACCTTGTCGTTCTTGTATCCGCCAAGCTTGTTCTGGGCGTTCGACGAGGTCGAGGCAATGGAGCCGGCGAGATACGAGACGGCATCGGGAACACGGGTGCCGACGTCGTCGCGGAAGATCTGGACCGAGTTCTGATCCGGACCGGCATAGGAATCCTGCTGCGGCTTCATGTCGACGGCAGTGATGCCGAGATTCTGACGCCACTGCTCGGCGATGAACTGGGCGGCGGCTTGAATAGCCGGCCCGGAGATGCCGACAAACAGGATCTTCGGCAGGCGTTCAGGCCCGCCGTAGCTCGATTCCGCGAGCAGCTTCTTTGCGCCTTCGGGATCATAGGGATAGGGCTCGAAGCCGGAATTGTCGGCGCCGGGAACCGAGTTGAGGATCTGGTCGGCTTTCTTGTGCGGCCCGTCGGGATAGGAGGCTTTGAACAGGCCGTCGCGATCGACCGCCATGATCAGGGCCTGGCGCACCTTCGGATCGTCCATCGGCGCACGGGAAATGTTGAACCAGAAGTGCTGGCTCGTGGGTATCAGCGGGCCGGCCGAGAATTCCGGGCCGAGATCCTGGATGATGGTCGAGGTGATGAGTTCGGTATGGGCATTGAACTCGCCCGACTTGATCAGCGACGTTGCGCTGACATTGTCCTCGATCGAGGTGATGTCGATGCGCGCAAGCTTCGGCTTCGGCCCGAAGAAGTTCTCGTTCGGCTCGAAAGAGAGCTTGCCGGCGTCGATATCGATGCTCGTCAGCTTGAAGGGACCGGAGAAGGCCGGCTTATTGTCGGGCTTGTACCAGTCGATGATCTCCTCGCCGTCGCTGCCGCGCGACTGCGATGCCTTGGTGATCGGCGCGATGTGGTTTGCAAGCCGCATGAAGAAGATCGGATCGGCGGCAGCCAGCGTCACGACAACAGTTCCCTCGTCGGGGGTCGCGACACCGGTCAGCTCGCTGCCAGAGCCGGCGGCGATTTCAGCGTAACCCTTGACCTTGCTCAGCACCTGGTCGGCGCGCTGGCTCTTGGTGTTCGGCATCGAGGCGACTTCCCACGAGCCCTTGACATCCGCCGAGGTGATCTTGCTGCCGTCGGAGAAGACGGCCTTGGGGTCGATCTTGAAGGTCCAGACGGTGTTGTCGGCCGATTCCCAGCTGGTGAAGACGTAAGGCTTGATATTGCCTTCGCTGTCGAAATACATGGGCGCGGCCCACCAGATCGAATTCCAGCGGAAGGTCCTGCCGCCACCGCGCAGCGGCGACCAATCCTGATCGAAGGCGGGATGAGCGACCATCAGGACCTGGCCCTCATCGGCCAGGACGATGCGGGCATTCATCCCGACCACGGTGAGGCCGACGCCGGCTGCAAGGCCGAGCTTCAGCGCATTGCGACGCGATATATTGGTCTTATCCGATTGATTAAAAGACATACATTCCTCCCAGAGTGAATTCGGCAGCGCTCTCCCTGCACCTGCCCGGCGCAGCACAATCCGTCCCCATATCGTTCTCTTGTTATTGTAAATATGTCAATAAAAATTCGCAATTTCGAACCGACGAAAGTTTTTCTAGAAAAATAATATAGCAATTACAACAAGATAAATTTTCTCTATCGCATAAAATCATTTTGTCTTCTTGACAAAATCGCCGCAATGGCAAAGCTCTTGGCGCTCTATCGCGACAGACGAATGACAATTGCATGCGCAGCCGAGCGGTTCGAACACCGACCGACGACGGGACGCGCCGAGGAGGGCGGAATGAGCAATTCCAGAATTACAGGCGTTTTCAGCGCATCGGCAACGCCCCTGAAGGCAGACAACACACCGGACCTCGCACTTTTCACCGATCATTGCAGGCAGCTGCTGGCCGAGGGGTGCCATGGCGTGGCACTGCTCGGCACAACGGGCGAGGCCAATTCCTTCTCCGGAGCCGAACGCCGCGCCATTCTGGAAGCGGCACTGAAGGCCGGTATTCCTGCCGACAAGCTAATGCCTGGCACGGGCGTCGTCGCCATTCCAGAGACGGTGGAACTGACCCGGCACGCCCTGTCACTCGGCGTGACCAAGGTCGTCATGCTGCCGCCCTTCTACTACAAGGGCGTCTCGGACGACGGACTTTTCGCCGCCTATTCGCAAGTGTTGGAAAAGGTCGCGGACACCCGCCTGCAGGTCATCCTCTATCACATCCCGCAGGTTTCCGGCGTGCCACTGTCCATTCCGCTGATCGGGCGGCTGATTGCGGCCTTCCCTGAAACAGTTGTCGGCATCAAGGAATCTGCCGGCGATTTCAATAACATGCAGGCGATCATCGCCGCCTACCCCAACTTCGCTGTGCTGGCGGGCGCCGATCCGCTGCTGCTGCCGCTGTTGAAGGCGGGCGGTGCCGGCTGCATCACCGCAACCTCCAATCTCGTGGCGAATTCACTGCGCACCGTCTACGACCATGTCCATAACGAGGCGCGAATTGCCGACGTCGAGGCTGCGCAGGCGCGCATCAACGCCTATCGCACTCTGTCCAATTCCTACGTCCAGATCCCGACCATCAAGGCGATGGTAGGGCTGAAGACCGGCAATCCCGCCTGGAAGCGCACACGCGCACCGCTGATGCCGCTGAGCGATGCTGACTATGCCGCACTCGCCGAAAGCTACGCCAAGCTGCATTGAGGAGATCCGTCGTGACCTTTACCGGCCTGCCTCCAGAAGCCGTTCCGGCCCTGATGACCGGAGCCATCACCCCTCACTCCACTGTCGAGGGCCGCGCCGAGGCCTACCTACCCTCCCCCTGCATCCAGAACCACGCGGCAAACCTCGCCTTTCTGCCGGATAGCACGCTGACCTGCGTGTGGTTCGGCGGCACGATGGAGGGCATGGGCGACATTTCGATTTACATGTCGCGGCTGGCGCCGGGCTCGCAGCGCTGGTCGGAGCCGGAGAAGATGAGCGACGATCCGGAGAAATCCGAGCAGAACCCGTTGATTTTCAAGGCTCCTGACGGAAAGATATGGCTGCTCTATACCTCGCAGACCTCGGGCAATCAGGACGGTTCCGTTGTCAAATGCCGGATATCCGATGATGGCGGAGAGACCTTCGGCCCGGTCCGAATCCTCTGCGACAGACCCGGCACCTTCGTTCGCCAACAGATCGTCGTGAATGGTAAAGGAGATTGGCTGCTTCCGGTCTTCCGCTGCGTCGGCCTGAACGGCCAGCGCTGGAGCGGCGATGCCGATACATCGGCGGTGCTGATCTCACGTGACGGCGGCGCGAGCTGGCAGATGCGTGATATTCCGGACAGTCTCGGCGCGGTACACATGAACATCCTGCCGCTCGGCGGCGATGACATGATCGCCTTCTATCGTAACCGTTTCGCCGAAAATATCCTGTCCAGCCGATCGTCCGACGGCGGCGAGACCTGGAGCGCGCCCGCGCCCACTGACCTCCCGAACAACAACTCCTCGATCCAGGCCACCATCCTGAATGATGGCGGTATTGCAATGGTTTACAACCATTCCAATGCCGACATGTCGGATGCGCGGCGCCAATCGCTCTATGACGAAATCGAGGGCATCGAGGCCGGCGAGACGGCCATTGTCGCCGACAACAGCCGCAAGGCCGTCTGGGGTGTTCCGCGTGCGCCCCTGAGCCTTACGATATCAAGGGATGGCGGCAGGAGCTTTCCGCATCGCGTCGACCTCGATACCGGCGACGGCTTCTGCCTCAGCAACAATTCCAAGGATTCGCTGAACCGCGAATTCTCCTATCCGTCGATCGTAGGCAGCGACGGCACGCTCCATATCGCCTACACCTACTACCGGCGTGCCATCAAATATATCAGCCTCGCCCCGCAATCCCTGCCGTGAGGGAGCGGCAGCGAGCAATTGTAAAACCTGGGTCCGTTCGAGAGCAGAAGGACCCAGGATACGCCGATATTGATCGATCAGATGGTCGGAATTGATAACAGGTCGGGATCGGTCGCCAGCGGTGAAATGGCGGGCAATCCCTTACGCATGAAATCTTCTCCCCATCAAAACCATCAAGGCAACATGCTGATATATCTATATATATTTTATCGGCAGTATCGGCCTGAGACATAACTGGCCGCATGCTCGGCGACAAAAATCCCCACACATCGGAATGCCGGCTTGACATTGACATTACAACTTTACATTAAAGAGAGCAGCACTATTGCCGCAGATCCGCAGGGAGGACTGGTTCATGGCCAGCTTGGGTTCGCCAATCACGATCGTTCGGCCGCATCAGATCGAATTCGGCGTCGGAACAGCGGGAAAGCTCGGCAAATGGGCGGCCGAACAAGGCCATCGGCGCACGCTTGTCATCTCCGATGCCTTCAACGCCTCACGCATCCACATGCTGGAGTTGAAGGGCGAGGTTACCGTCTTCTCCGAAGTGACGCCTGAACCGGATACGGCCAACCTTGAAAAAGTCCTGGCGGCGGCCAACACCGCCAATGCCGAACTGGTCGTCGGCTTTGGCGGCGGCAGCGCCATGGATCTGGCAAAACTTGCCGCCGTGCTTGCCGGTTCCGAGCAGACCCTGCACGAGGTCGTCGGCCCGAACAAGGTGAAAGGGCCGCGCAAGGTGGCGCTCGCCCAGGTGCCGACGACATCCGGCACCGGCAGCGAGGCCGGCATTCGCGCGCTCGTCACCGATCCCACGACGATGGCAAAACTTGCCGTGGAAAGCCTGCACATGCTGGCCGACATCGCCGTCATCGATCCGGCCTTGACCTTCAGCGTGCCAGCCCGCACGACGGCCGCGACCGGCGTCGACGCGATGGCCCATTGTGTCGAGGCCTATACCAACCGCAAGGCCCATCCGATGGTCGACATCTATGCGATCGAAGGAGCGCGGCTCGTCGGCAAATATCTCGCCCGCGCCGTCAAGGACGGCAACGACGCCGAGGCGCGCGCCGGCCTGTCGCTCGCCTCGCTTTACGGCGGTTTCTGCTTGGGCCCCGTCAATACTGCCGGCGGCCATGCGCTCGCCTATCCCCTCGGCACACGCTGGCATGTGGCGCATGGTGCCGCCAATGCGCTGATCTTCCCGCATGTTCTTGCCTTCAACACGCCGGCCGCCCCGGAAAAGACGAAAGCGGTGATGGAAGCACTCGGCTATCAAGCTTCGGAAAACACAGCATCCGTCTTCGATGCGGCTTATGCTTTCTGCGCCGACCTTGGGATCGAGATGAAGCTTTCCGGCCTCGGCGTGCCGGAAAGCGATCTCGACGCCATGGCGGACGACGCCTTTGCCATTCGCCGGCTGCTCGATAACAATCCGCGCGACCTCTCGCGCGCCGACATTCGCACGATTTACGAAGCCGCCTTCTAGGCGACTATTTTTCGGAAGGAACCGACTGATGGACAGGAATGCGAAAGTCGCGGTGACGCTCGGCGATCCGGCCGGCGTCGGCCCCGAGGTGATCGTCAAGGCCTTGGCCACCCTTCCCAGGGAAGAGCGCCGCGATTTCATCATCGTCGGCAATGTGGAGGCCCTGGAACGCGCCGATCGCGTCAGCGGCACGGGTTTGAAATTCGGGTCTCCCGATGCCGATGACGACAGGATCGCCGTCGACGAAGTGGCGCTCGGCGCGCCCCTGCCCGAGATCGGCAAGGTGAGCCCGGCCGCTGGCGATGCTTCGGTGCGCTATATCACCCGCGCCGTCGATCTTGCCATGTCTGGTGAAGCCGATGTCATCGTCACCGCGCCGATCAACAAGGAGGCGATGAACCTTGCCGGCCATCACCATGACGGCCACACCGGGCTACTCGCGCATCTCACCGGCTCGAAGAGTTCCTTCATGCTGCTCGCCTCCGAGCGGCTGAACACCATTCACGTCTCGACCCATATCTCGCTGAAGGGCGCGATCGAACGCGCCAAGACCGAGCGGGTGCTCGCCACGATCGAAGCCGGCCACAGGCATTTCCTGCGGCTGGCCCGCAACCCACGTATCGCTGTCGCCGGCCTCAACCCGCATTGCGGCGAAAACGGCCTATTCGGCACCGAGGACATGGAATTCCTGGCGCCCGCCGTCGAGCAGGCGCAGGCAAAGGGCATCGACGTGGTCGGCCCGATCTCGGCCGATACCGTCTTCGCCCGCGCCTATAACGGCGCCTTCGATCTCGTCATCGCCCAGTATCACGATCAGGGCCATATCCCGATCAAGCTCGTCGCCTTCGAGACCGCGGTCAACGTCTCGCTCGGCCTGCCGATCGACCGCGTATCGGTCGATCACGGCACCGCTTTCGACATCGCCGGCACCGGCAAAGCCAACCACGTCAACATGCTCTCCGCCATCGCCTACGCCAGGCTGATGGCCCGCTCGCCGCGCCAAAAGGCGTGAGGTTGCAACTTGGCGCCGTTCCTCTCTGAAACCGCCATGTGATCGATGGAAATTCCGGGCGACACCTCCATAGAGCCGGACAGCCAGTGTTCTGGGTCTTGGCAAGGTCAGGAACCGTCTGGCCCGGCTTTTAATAGAGGCCGGCGCCTAATGAAAAGCCTCCTCGAATTGTGCGCAAATTATGGATAATGTCAGCCAGTCACTGACTCCTGCAGTGACTTTTTGTCCATTCGCTGTTTTTTTATTATCAGAGTCAGCATTGCTTACACTTGGGTTTTAAATGTCGATATCTTTACGTCCAGCCGCATTTCAGAATAGATGCCGCAGCTATAGTGTCGAAGATCTCATGGCTGACGCCTCCTTTGGCGCAGCTCTTCGCGAATCCGCATCCGAATTACTGGCAATCCATCGCAGAGCGCCCAGAGTAGTGCGTTATGTTGCTGATCTGCAGAAGTGGCTGCTCAGCCAAGCGGCCTTGGCATTGCATTTTGAGCGGAAGCTTAACCCGTCCTGCCTCCCGTTAACCGCTTCCAACCTTGCAAAGTTTTTGGTTGAGAACCGCATCGCCAGCCACAACACTGCAGTCTCGCATCTGAAGGAGATGGCGTACTACAAATTATTCGAGCCAGCGGAAACCACAGATCGGCGCGCCAACCCGCTACAAGCAACCGCCTATGCTGAAACCCTCATTCGGCAATGGTTCGAAGGGCACCTTCGTTCCTTGGATCGCATCGACGCGGGAGATCGGTATCGGCGGTCGGAGGTTGACGAGACAATTCTATATCGCGCTCAGCCGCGTATAGCACGTCGGCTGTTTAACCATCCTGATTGGTATAATCCGCCCGAAAGCATTGCGCTGTTCGTGAGGACCGAATCCGGAAGCAATATATTGCATGACCTTATGTCGCGTGTGCCGCTGGCACCGGTCTCAGGTGAGCGCTCCTGGGTGGGCGATGTCTCTGCACGACTTACCGCTATCGAATATGTAATTTCCCGCAGCCATGCCGGCAGATTGCTTGCCACCGCGCAAAATCGAGGCTTACTAGGATGGGAGGCTACCCAGATGAGCGGGGATTGTTGGATTTCCGCGCAATTCGTCTTCGACTACAGACGGTGGCAGGCCACGAAATTCTCCGTTATCTCTGAGGTTTTGGCGAGCATCCTGTAGACCCATCTGATCGCGCTGACAAAGTGCTAAAACATCCGAAATCATTCCCGGTCATGGGGAAACCGCGGCCACGGATCAACTTTCGCTCCCTCCACTCTTTTCCCTGTAGATCGTTCTTTTGGAAATTCGTTCCTCCTCATCCGTATTAATACATTTAATCTATAGACATAATTAATTGGAGAGAGTGGCAATGAGCATCGAAAAGTCCGACAACGGTCTCGGAAGACGAGACCTGCTGAAATTGTCTGCCGCCGCCGGGGTCGCCGTCGCAGGCGCATCGCTGATCGGGCAGAAGCCGGTTTTCGCAACCGAAGAGCTGTCATTGAAGGGCAAGCGCATCGCCATCAGCGCGACCGGCACCGATCATTTCTTCGACCTGCAGGCCTATAATGCCCAGATCGAAGAGGTAAAGCGCCTCGGTGGCGAGCCGATCGCTGTCGATGCGGGACGCAATGACGGCAAGCTGGTCTCGCAATTGCAGACGCTGATCGCCCAGAAGCCGGATGCGATCGTTCAGATCCTCGGGACGCTCAGCGTCATCGACCCCTGGCTGAAAAAGGCGCGCGACGCCGGCATCCCGGTCCTGACCGTCGATGTCGGTTCGACCAACTCGATCAACAACACCACCTCAGACAATTGGGGGATCGGCAAGGACCTGGCCTTGCAGCTCGTTTCCGATATCGGCGGTGAAGGCAATATCGTCGTCTTCAACGGCTTTTACGGCGTGACCCCATGCGCGATCCGCTACGATCAGCTGGTCAACGTCGTCAAATATTTCCCGAAGGTGAAAATCCTCCAGCCGGAACTGCGCGACGTCATCCCCAACACCGTGCAGGACGCCTTCACGCAGATCACGGCAATCCTCAACAAATATCCGGAAAAGGGTTCGATCAAGGCGATCTGGTCGGCCTGGGACATTCCGCAGCTTGGGGCTACCCAGGCCTTAGCGGCTGCCGGACGAACCGAGATCCGCACCTACGGCGTCGACGGCAGCCCTGAGGTGCTTCAGCTCATCGCCGATCCGAATTCGCCGGCCGGGGCCGATGTCGCCCAGCAGCCGGCGGAAATCGGCCGCACCGCCATCCGCAACGTCGCCAAGCTGCTCGCCGGCCAGACGCTGCCGCGCGAAACCTATGTTCCGGCGCTGCTCGCCAACAAGGCCAATGTCGGCGAAGTCACCAAGAAGCTGGGCATCGGCTAACAAGATTGACGAGCGATCCGCGCCATGCCGGATCGCTCGGAATTTGCAAGCCCGGAGAGATCGACATGACGGCCATTGCGTTGAAGCAGCCGGTGACGGCAGGCAACGACATCATCCGCTTCGAAGGCATCGTCAAGCACTTCGGCGGCGCGCAGGCGCTTGCCGGCGCGTCGCTGATCGTCCAGCGCGGAACCATCCACGGTCTCGTCGGCCAGAACGGCGCCGGCAAGTCGACGCTGATCAAGCTGCTTGCCGGCCTTCACCAGCCGGATGGCGGCCGGATCGAGATCGAAGGGCAAACATTCGATCGGCTGACACCGCATCTTGCCGAAGAGCTCGGCATCCACTTCATCCACCAGGATCGGCTGCTTGTGCCGACGTTCACCGTCGGCGAAGCCCTGTTTCTCGGCCGCGAGCCGCGCATATCAGGCACGCCCTTCCTCGACCGTCGGCTAATGCAGCGTCGCGCATCCGAGATTCTCAACGACTATTTCGGCGTCCGGCTGCCGAACGGCGCCCTGATCGGCGAATTGTCGACCGCGGAAAAGCAGATCGTGCAGATCACCCGCGCGCTCCTCAATCAGCCGAAGGTGCTGGTCTTCGACGAGCCGACCGCCGCTTTGGTCGCCCGCGAGGCGGATATCCTCTTCCGACTGATCCGCCGCCTGCGCGACGAGGGCGTCACCATCATCTATATCTCGCATTATCTGAACGAGATCGAGAAGCTCTGCGACCACGTCACCGTGCTGCGCAACGGGCTTGACGTGGCTTCCCCGCCAATCGGAGAGACTTCGGCCGCAGCGATTGCAACGCTCATGGTCGAGCGTGACATCAAGGAGATGTTTCCGAAGCCTGAGGTAACGCCCGGCGAGGAAATCCTCAAGGTCGAGGGGCTGTCGGCGCCGGGGAAATACAGCGATATCAGCTTCACGCTTCGCCGCGGCGAGGTACTCGGCCTCACCGGCCTCCTCGGCTCCGGCGCAAAGGAGTTGGTCCGCACCCTCTTCGGCCTGGAGACTGCTGCGTCCGGCCGCATCGAAGTTGGCGGCAAGGCTGCTCGTTTCACCAATCCGACGCAGGCGGCCGGCCGCGAGATCGCGTTGGTGCCGGAAGACCGGCGCCGCCATGGCGTCGCGCTCGACCTCAGCGTCGCCGAAAATATCAGCCTTTCGAGCTTGGGCCGTTTCACGCGTTTCGGCTTTCTCGACCGCAAGCGCGAACGGAGCGAAGTCGATGCTCTGATCACGCGACTGCAGGTGAAAACCAACGGGCGGGATGCCTTGCTGCGCACGCTTTCAGGCGGCAATCAGCAGAAGGTGGCGATCGCCAAATGGCTGAGCCGCCATTCGGAGATCTATCTTCTCGACGAACCGACCGTCGGGGTCGATATCGGCTCCAAGGTCGAGATCTATACGCTGATCGGCGAACTGGCGGAACGCGGCGCCGGCGTCATCGTGCTGTCTTCGGATCTGCCCGAACTCATCGGCATCACCGATCGCATCCTTGTGCTCTTCCGCGGCCGCGTGGTGAGGGAATTCATATCGTCGGAGACCACGGCGGATGCCGTGCTGGCTCAATCGACTGGATCATCCGAGGGACAGCGCCATGTCCGCTGACGTAGAATTTTCGCCTTCCGGTTTTTCCGCCACGGAACCGCCTCCCCGGCTGACATTCAATATTGCCGCCGCAGCACTACGCTTCGGATCGCTGATCGCTTTCGCGGCCATCCTGATCATCTTCTCGCTGACCGCACCCTATTTCCTCAGCATCGGCAATATCGGCAATGTGCTCGGCCAATCGGCCATCTCGGGCGTGCTTGCCATCGGGCTGACGATCGTGCTGATCGCCGGCGGCTCCAATGTCGTCACCGGCGGCATCGACCTGTCGCTGGCGGCCAATATGGGCCTCAGCGCCGCCGTCTATGCGAGCCTGACGCAGCTCGGCTACGGCGATGCGACGGCGATTACGGCAGCACTCCTGACCGGCGCCCTGATCGGCACGGTCAATGCCGTCGCCGTGGTCTATGCCGGCATCGTGCCGCTGCTCGCCACCCTTGCCGTGATGAACGTCGTCGCCGGCCTGGAACTGGTGCTGACCGGGAATACCGTGCTGCCGGCTTCGACACCTTTCCTCTCCGCGCTTTCGGCCTCGGATCCTTTCGGCATACCGGTTCTCGCCTATGTGCTCCTCGGCTTTACGGCCATCGCAACGGCGATCGTGCAATATACTCCCCTCGGCTTGCGGCTATACGCCGTCGGCGAGTTTCCGGATGCGGCGCGCGCCGCCGGTTTGCCGCTCCGCCGCCTGCTCGCCGGCGCCTTCGTCGCCAGCGGCCTTGCCGGCGGCATTGCCGGCATCCTGTCCGTTTCCTATCTGAGCGGCAGCACGACCGGCTCGGGCGAGATGCTGCTGCCTGTCGTGGTGACCGCCCTGCTCGGCGCGGTCTTTTCGCGGCGGCTCGTTCCGACCGTGACCGGGACGCTGCTTTCAGCTCTGCTGGTCGGCTTCCTCACCAACGGCTTCCAGCTGCTGAACATTTCGAGCACGCTGGTCAGCGGCGTCCAGGGCCTGCTCATTCTCATCGTGGTCTCCGCGACCACGCTACTGCGCCGGCAGGAGGGCTGACCATGTCGCTCGAGACCCACTCCCCTGCCACCCCCGGCTTGCCGCGTCTGATCGCCGAAGGCCTGGTGCGCTATAGCCTCGTCCTCGCCCTGGTCGTGGTGTTTGCTGTCTTCTCCGTGGCAACACCGACATTCCTGACGCTTGCGAACCTGCAGAGCATTCTGGTCAACAATTTCACGCTGCTTGCCATCGTGTCCATCGCCATGACCTTCGCCGTCGCCTCGGGCGGCATCGACCTTTCTGTCGGAACGGCGGTTGATTTTGCCAGCTTCGCCTTTGTTTCGCTCGTCCTCGCCGGGCAGCCGGTAGCCATCGCCGCACTTGCGGGACTGGCCGCCGGGGCGCTGGTTGGTGCCTTCAACGCGCTGCTGATTTCAGGGATCGGCGTGTCGCCGTTTCTTGCCACGCTCGGCACGCTGTTCATCGGCCGCAGCGTCCAGCAGCTGCTGACCAATGGCGGCAATCCGATCTATCTGCCGCCGAACGGCGTGCCGGAAGCCTTCCGTTTCCTCGGCCACGGCGCGATCGCCGGCTTTCCGGTGCCGCTTGCCGCCGCCATCGTCGTCATTGCCGCCGCTGCGGTGGTTTTTGCCCGCACGCGGTTCGGCCGCATTATCATGTCGATCGGCATTCAGCCGGGCGTCGTGCGCTATTCCGGTATCGCCGCGCCAGCCCATATCGCCGTAACCTTTATCCTCATCGGATTGATCGCGTCAATCGCCGGCCTGATCCTGACCGCAACCGTCACCACTTACATCCCCTCCTCGGGCAATGCCTTCCTGCTCAACGCCATCGGGGCAACCTTCATCGGCACGACGCTCAACCCGCTCGGACGGCCGAATGTCGGCGGGACCGTTCTCGGCGCGCTGCTACTCAGCATGGTCGCCAACGGGCTGCTGTTGACCGATCTGAACTTCTATTGGCAGCAGGTCGGCACGGGAACACTGATCTTTGCGGTGCTCGCCCTGAGCTTCATCAACAGAAAGGCCACCGTCGGCGTGTGAGAAAAGCCGCTATTGCGGCGGCATGCCGAAACGTTCTAACCCGCCGTGGCGTCCGAGATCATGCGCGATACGGCATTCTTCCAGCCGATGATCTTGCCCTGCCGCTCGGTCTCCTCCATCGAAGGGCTGAAGCGGCGGTCGCAGGCCCAGGCCTTGGCAAAATCCCGCTTGCCGGGCCAGATGCCGGCCTTTGAGCCGGCGAGCCAGGCAGCTCCGAGCGCCGTCGTCTCACGGATAGCCGAGCGGTCGACGGGATTTCCCGTGATGTCGGCCAGGCACTGCATCGTCCAGTCCGACGCCGCCATGCCGCCATCGACGCGCAGCACCGTTTCCAGCTGGTTGGCGCCCCAGTCCTTCTTCATCGCCACCAGCAGATCGAGCGTCTGGTAGGCGACGGATTCGAGCACGGCGCGAGCAAATTCCGCCGGGCCGCTGTTGCGCGTCAGGCCGAAGATCGCGCCGCGGGCGGCCGGATCCCAATAGGGTGCGCCGAGACCGGTGAAAGCAGGAACAATATAAACCTGCTGTCCGGGATCGGCCTTGGTTGCCAGAATCCCCGCCTCCGAAGCCTGGCTGATAATGCCGAGGCCGTCGCGCAGCCATTGCACGGCTGCACCGGCAATGAAGATCGAGCCTTCGAGCGCATAGGTCGTCTCGCCGTCGAGCCGGCAGGCGATCGTCGTCAGCATGCGGTTCGAGGAGGAAACACGATCCCTGCCGGTGTTGAGCAGCGCGAAGCAACCAGTGCCATAAGTGGATTTCATCATGCCGGGCTCGAAGCATGCATTGCCCACGGCCGCCGCCTGCTGATCGCCGGCGACACCGAGGATCGGAAGTGCGGCTCCGAACAGCGCCTCGTCGACGCGGCCGAAATCATCGGCACATTCCCTCACCTGGGGGAGCATGGCTGAGGGAATACCGAGAATACCGAGAAGCTCCTCGTCCCATGCGCCGTCATCGATATTGTAGAGCAGCGTCCTCGAGGCATTGGTCGCATCAGTGGCGTGTATGCGACCATCAGTCAGCTTGTAAATCAGCCAGCTGTCGATTGTGCCGAAGCAAACCTCGCCCGCCTCCGCCTTCCCACGCAGCCCATCGATATTGTCGAGCAGCCATCGCAGCTTGGTTCCGGAGAAATACGGGTCGAGCAGCAGGCCGGTCTTGGCGCTGAACAGCTTCTCATATCCGTCGGCCTTCAGGCTCTCGCACATTTCGGCCGTGCGCCTGTCCTGCCAGACGATCGCGCGGTGAAGCGGTGTGCCGGACTTGCGATCCCAGACGACCGCAGTCTCGCGCTGATTGGTGATGCCGATTGCAGCGATATCGGTGGCGTCAAGACCAGCATCGGCAATCGCCTTGCGCACCGTGTCAACGACGGACTGCCAGATTTCGGCGGCGTCATGCTCCACCCATCCGGGCTGCGGATAATATTGGGTGATCTCCGCCTGGGCCGAGCCGGCCATCTTCATGTCGCCATCGAAAATGATGGCGCGCGACGATGTCGTGCCTTGGTCGATTGAAAGAATATAGCCGCTCATATCCGTCTCCGGCTCGCACGAAACCGCCCCGCCCGGCGAAGAGGGCGGATGCGAAGATTTCATGAGAGAAAGATTGTGGGTGCCACCGGCTTGCCGCCGGTGGCAGAAGTGATGGCCGGAAGCCTCGTCGCCTCCGGCCAGGTTCGCCTTACTTCGACTGCCAGCTCTTGACAAGTTCGTCGTAGTTGACCGTGACCGGCTTTTCCTTCTCGTTCTTGATCATCAGCTGCGGCGCAAGGTTGCCCTTCTTCACCGCATCCGCGTTCCAGTAAGCGAGATCATGCTCTTCGGCCAGTTTCGGGCCGATATCGCCCTGGACGCCCGATTTCTCGATACGGCCCATGACCTTTTCCTGCTCGCCGCAAAGAGAATCCATGGCTTCCTGCGGAGTCTTGGCGCCGGCAGCGGCGTCACCGATAGCCTGCCACCAAAGCTGAGCCAGCTTCGGATAGTCGGGAACGTTGGTGCCGGTTGGCGACCACTGAACGCGGGCCGGCGAACGATAGAACTCGATCAGACCGCCGAGCTTCGGAGCACGCTCCGTAAAGCTCTTGTCGCGAATGGTGGATTCGCGGATGAAGGTGAGACCGAGCTGGCTCTTCTTCACGTCAACCGTCTTGGAGGTCACGAACTGTGCGTAGAGCCAGGCAGCTTTCGCACGGTCCGTCGGGGTCGATTTCATCAGAGTCCAGGAACCGACGTCCTGATAACCGAGCTTCATGCCGTCTTTCCAGTAAACGCCATGCGGGCTCGGTGCCATGCGCCACTTCGGCGTACCGTCCTCATTCATAACAGGCAGGCCAGGCTTGACCATGTCTGCGGTAAACGCCGTGTACCAGAAGATCTGCTGCGCGACGTTACCCTGTGCCGGCACCGGACCGGATTCCGAGAAGGTCATGCCCTGAGCTTCCGGCGGTGCGTACGCCTTCAACCAATCGAGATACTTCTGGATCGAATAGACCGATGCCGGTCCGTTGGTATCGCCGCCGCGTGCGACGCACGAACCGACAGGACGCGACTTCTCGTCGACCTTGATGCCCCATTCGTCGACCGGAAGGCCGTTCGGCAGGCCCTTGTCGCCGTTGCCGGCCATCGACAGCCAGGCGTCGGTGAAGCGCCAGCCGAGCGACGGGTCCTTCTTGCCGTAGTCCATGTGGCCGAAGACCTTCTTGCCGTTCACGTCACGGCCGGTAAAGAATTCGGCAATGTCCTCATAAGCCGACCAGTTGACCGGAACGCCGAGATCGTAACCGTATTTCGCCTTGAAATCGGCCTTGTTCTTCTCGTCGTTGAACCAGTCGTAGCGGAACCAGTAGAGGTTGGCGAACTGCTGGTCGGGAAGCTGGTAGAGCTTCTTATCAGGCGCGGTCGTGAACTTGGTGCCGATGAAGTCGTTGATATCGAGCCCGGGGTTGGTAACGTCCTTGCCTTCGCCGGCCATCCAGTCGGTCAGGTTGCGCACCTGCTGATAGCGCCAGTGGGTACCGATCAAGTCGGAGTCGTTGACCCAGCCGTCATAAAGGTTCTGCCCGGTCTGCATCTGTGTCTGAATCTTTTCGACAACGTCACCCTCTTGAATGACGTCGTGCGTTACCTTGATGCCGGTAATCGCAGTAAAGGCAGGAGCCAGAACCTCGGACTCATACTTGTGGGTGGTCAAGGTTTCCGAAACAACCTTGATGTCCATACCCTGGAAGGGCTTCGCCGCATCGACGAACCATTGCATTTCCTTTTCCTGGTCTGCGCGAGAGAGCGTCGACACGTCGCCGATCTCTTTGTCCAGGAAAGTTTTTGCCTCGTCCATGCCGGCATAGGCCGACCCGGTCATGGCCAGCAGTACCGCTGCTGTCGTCGTCAATAAATGCCTTCGCATGATATCCTCCCAGGGTTTTGCGATTGCAGTCTTCACGTCTCAGGCGGCCAGAAAAACCCCGGCCATCTGCATCAGTTTGCCTCACACGTAACGGA